>Ga0116189_1000996_pt1 | contig 23154 bp, 19 predicted proteins | sample AD_JPNTR3_MetaG_FD_89895 | JGI IMG/M metagenome (GOLD analysis project Ga0116189, IMG submission 89895) | Active sludge microbial communities of municipal wastewater-treating anaerobic digesters from Japan - AD_JPNTR3_MetaG | ecosystem: Engineered > Bioreactor > Anaerobic > Digestate | place... | reverse complement strand
CTTGATTGCATGGGCTGAGATGAACGAATACCGATGGAAGTGGGGTCTGATAGGCATGGAGTTCGGTTGGTGGACCATTGTGCCGCCACTTGTGGCAATCACACTGGCGCTCGTTACAAAGAAGGTCATACTGTCACTGGGAATCGGAATCCTTTCGGGCGCCCTCATCGCCTCGCACTTCAGCATCGTCGGCATGTTCACTGTCGCGGCAACGACCTTATGGGAGAAGGTCACTGACATGTGGAACGTGTCGATCCTGATCTTCCTGGTATGCTTGGGTATTCTTACGTATCTGGTGACTATCGCCGGCGGCGCCAGAGCGTACGGAGACTGGGCAACCAAACGGATCAAGACTCGTGCAGGCGCGCAGCTTGCAAGCCTTCTGCTGGGGATCTTGATCTTCATCGACGACTACTTCAACTGCCTTACCGTGGGCACCGTGATGATTCCGGTGACCGACCGGCATCGTGTGTCACGCGCGAAGCTTGCCTACATTATTGACGCAACCGCTGCCCCGGTCTGCGTGATTGCTCCGGTGTCGAGCTGGGTTGTGACCATAATGTCAACAATGGGCGACAAGTTCAGGGCAGTCGGCATCGAGATGGAACCGTTCGTCGCGTTCCTGCGAACGCTTCCCCTAAACCTCTATGCCTGGCTGACTCTGGGCATGGTAGCGGTTGTCGCAATTCTCGAGCTTGACTTCGGGCCTATGGAGAAGTTTGAACATGAAGCTAGGGCCACGGGGAACGTCAACGCGGCCAAGCCAGCCGGCGCCGCAAAGCGCCAACCAGCGATCAGCCCCAAGGGTACTGTATGGGACCTTCTTGTCCCCGTCATAGGGCTGATCATTTTTGCCATCATCATGATGGCGTACACCGGTGGTTACTGGTCCGGGGAGGGGATGTCTTTCCTCGATGCCATCAAGAACACCGATTCCGCTACGGCGCTGATGTACGCTGGTTTCCTGGGCCTTGCGCTTACTCTTGCTGTTGTGTTGCCCAGGGGAGTGGTATCGGTCAGCCGAATACCTGAGGCCATATGGGGCGGGTTCCTGGCGATGCTGCCCGCCATCATAATCCTCATATTCGCCTGGACAATAGGCGGCGTCATCGGTCAGCTGGGCACAGGCGAATTCCTGGCACACCAGGTCGGAGTACACCTTAATCCGGCGTGGTACCCGGTGATAATGTTCCTGCTCGCCTGCCTAATCTCGTTCTCTACCGGCACTAGCTGGGGCACGTTTGCGATCATGGTCCCGATCGCAATCGACTTCGCGGTGCTCTTGGCGCCTGAGATCATGCTGGGCATGATTGGGGCAGCGCTGGCGGGCGCGGTATACGGCGACCACTGCTCGCCAATATCCGACACTACGATTCTCAGCTCCACGGGCGCTCAGTGCAACCACATCGACCATGTGTCCACGCAATTGCCATATGCGACAGTGGCTGCGGTTGCAGTTGCCATCGGCTACGTCTTTTACGGCTTCCTTGCGCGTACCGGGGCCTCAGCGGGGCTGACGGCAGTCCTGACACTGCTGGTGGCAGCAGCTGTGCTGTATGTGATAATCAGAGTGCTGCACACCCGGTCCATCAGGAAGGAGGCCGCATCAGGCAGAGCTGTGGGTAAGTGACGATCGGCGCGGGCGTCTGCGGCATCTGAGCGATATGGCTTCAGCGGACGGGGCGGGGCGGGGTGGGGTCCCCGCCCGTTCGGCTGTACACCGGCGGTTCGTTCCCATGTCCTGTGGGCCAGATGCAAGAGACCCGAATCATGTCGACATCGCGCTGGACGATGCCCTCGATGACGCAAGGTATCCAGGCGGTTGTTTCGGCTTGTGACTGTGCTGCCCAAACGGTAGAATTAGAAATGGCAAAGGGGGCTCCGACATGGCACGATTCGGAATACATCTGTCGATATCAGGCGGGGTTGCGCAGGCGGCGGCGCGCGCTCGCGAGCTCGGTTGCGACGCATTCCAAATATTCAGCCGTAACCCTCGCACGCTCAAGGCCAAACCCATCGATCCCGATGATGCGGCCGCGTTCCGCACGGCCGTGCAGGAGTCGGGCATACACCCGGTCGTGGTGCATGTGAACTACCTGATCAACGTGGCCAGCCCCAAGGATGATACGTATCGGCTCTCGGTTGACGCGCTCACAGACGAGCTTATCCGTGCCGACATTTTGGGAGCGGAGCTGGTAGTGATGCATCCTGGTAACCATCTCGGGAGTGGCGCCCAGGCTGGAGCTGAGCGGATTGCTTCCGCCATCGACCGCGCCTACGAGTCCACAGGCGCCCGAGCGCGCTTGTGCCTTGAGAACATGGCGGGTGCCGGAACCGAGATCGGCACTACCTTCGCCGAGTTGCGCATGATCATGGATCTGGCACAATGCGGGCCGACGCTTGGCGTATGCTTCGATACGTGCCATGCCTACGGAGCGGGCTATGACGTGTCGACAGCCCGTGGACTCCGGTCAGTGATCGATGAGGCAGCGCGCACTGTTGGCATCGACCGCATAGTGGTGGTCCATGCCAACGACTCCAAAGGGCAACTGGGCGGTCGAAAAGACCGGCACGAGCACATAGGGGATGGAGCCATCGGGCTGGCGGGTTTCCGGAACATCCTCGCATGCGCGGAGCTGGCCGATCTTCCTTTCATACTCGAGACGCCTGTGGATTCCCCGGAAGACCAGGTGCGAGACCTTGCCACTATCAGGTCGTGCGCACCTCCACCGCAGGATGAGCCTCGGCAGCTGACAGGGAGGATGCGAGTTGAGGTCTGAGCCGGTTGGGGCGGTAGCCAACTACATCTCGCCTGAAGCCGCAGATGCGCTTCGACGCGAGATTGAGCAGATCGACGGTGCGGAAGTGTTCGCCGTGGGGCGATGCGATCCCAACTACGTGGTGTGCGATCTATCTGTGCTGGCTCGAGGGAATAGAGGCGCCGCCCCGGTGGTGGATCCTACCTTGATACGCGGGCAGGTGGTCATACATAACCACCCTTCCGGCGACCTCACACCTTCGGACGCCGATGTGACGGCAGCGGCCAGCCTTGCCGCACGTGGCATTGGCTTCTGGATCGTCGACAACTCAGTCTCCCGTATTCGTTCAGTCACTGACCCTCTGACCAATGATATGGGGTCAATCATCATCGATCCTGCTGATATCAGGCATCTGTTCTCTCCCGCCGGGCCATTCGCGGCGCGATTCCCAGGGTATGAGACAAGAGAAGGGCAGATAGAGATGGCCCTCGCCGTCGCACAGGCGTTTTCCGACGGCGGTCACTTGGTGGTCGAGGCCGGGACGGGCACCGGTAAGTCCCTAGCGTACCTGGCGCCGGCCTTCCTGTGGGCAAGGCGCAACAGCACACGGGTAGTCGTGTCCACCAACACCATCAACCTGCAGGAGCAGATGGTCCACAAAGACATTCCTGCTATCTCCGAGGCACTGGGTGAAGAAGTCCGCGCGGTACTGGTCAAAGGCAGGGCCAACTACCTATGCCTGCGCAAACTCAACCGGGTGCTTGCCGACCAGGACAGGGCGTTCGAACCCGCTCTACGCGGTGCATTCGGTCAGGTGCTGGAGTGGGCCTACGGAACCGACACGGGCGACCGCTCCGATATGGGCTTTGAACCCAACCCGGACGTGTGGGAGATGGTCAGCTCAGAATCGGACATGTGTCTTCATGCCAGGTGCCCTCATTTCGGCGAATGCTTCTTCCATCGGGCGAGAAAGGAAATGGATAGCGCCGAAATCTTGGTGGTCAACCACCACATCTTGTTCGCAGACGCATCGATCCGGAGTCAACTCGGTCCGGACGCCGAGCGCGCTGTCTTGCCCCGATACCGTGCGGTGATCCTGGACGAAGCCCATAACGCCGCCGATGTCGCCACAGAGTACTTCGGTCGGATGGCCTCCCGGACCGGCCTGATCCGGCTGATCAACGCAGTCTATCGCAGGGAGGGCAGGCCCGGGGGCACTGGGGGGTCTTGGGGCGCCGGGGCGTCCGGGGCGCATCGGGGCGACTCGGGTCAGGCTGACTACGGGGCCCTTGTGCGCCTGCGCGGCGCGCTCTACAGCGACTGGGCCGACACGTCCCGGCAGAGCCAGCTTCGTGCCGCCCTTGACCTCATCGATATGGAGGCCGCCTCGTCCGCCATCAGGCTCCGCGAGGTGGGTGAGACCTTCTTCGAGGAAGTAAGGCAATTAGCGCTGCGCTCGGCCAGCGACGGCGGTGGCGAGCGCACATTGCGCATAACAGAGGAGATACGGTCCGGGCCGGAGTGGGACCGGGTGATTTGGCCCGCTCATGAACGATTCGCTGCTGCACTCGAGGATTTTGCTGAGTGCCTCGTACGTCTAGTGAACATCCTACGCGGCAACACCGAGAGCACGGGTGATGCCGATAGCACGGGCGAGGCCGATAGCGGCGGCACGGACGTCTATGCCGAAACCGTCGAACTTGCGGCCTACGCCAACCGTGCACAAGGACTCGCCGATTCGCTGCGGTTTGCGGTTGCGGCCGATGCCCCGGGCTATGTGTACTGGATCGAAACCGCAGGCGCAGGTCCCAGGTCCAACGTGCGTGTGATTGCGGCGCCAATCGCCGCAGGCGAGGCCATTGCCCGCCATCTCTTGGAGGGGCAGGAGTCGGTCATATTCACCTCAGCCACGCTTGCTGTGGGCGAGAACTTCAGTTACATCAAGCGCGATGTCGGCCTGGATCTGGCTGACTCGGGGCGTGTGAGCGAGTTGCTTGTTCCGTCTCCTTTCGATTTCGAACGCCAGGCGCTGCTGGCCGTGTGCGACAGCCTGCCCGCCCCGGACACTCATGGCTGGGAAGAGGCGTTGGCCGAAGCGCTCAGCGGCGTGCTGGAGGCCTCGGGCGGGCGTGCGTTTGTGCTGTTCACGTCCTACAAGCTCCTTGGCGCCACTGCGCGGCGTATGGAGGAATTCTTCCGACAGCACAAGATAAAGCTGCTACAACAGGGCGAAGCTCCTCGCCATACGCTTCTCGCCAGCTTCCGCCGGGACGTGCGCTCGGTCCTGTTCGGAACCGACAGCTTTTGGGAAGGCGTGGACGTGCCCGGCGAGGCCCTCTCTTGCGTGGTCATTCCGAGGCTACCATTTGCCGTACCTACCGTGCCGCTGGTGGAAGCGAGAATCGAACACCTTCGCGCCGGCGGGGTCGACCCTTTTCGCGAATACACCCTTCCTGCCGCGGTGCTCAGGCTCAAACAGGGATTCGGGCGCCTGATTCGCACTACTGCCGACCGCGGGGCGGTTGTTGTGCTCGATTCGCGCACGGCCCGCCGCTACTATGGCCGGATCTTCATCGCGGCCCTGCCCGGCTGCACCACGTTCTCGGGGAGCGTCACCGGAATCTGCGCTCGTCTGGCCCAGTGGCTGGAGCGGCCCGAGCACTGAGAGCCGTCCAAGTCGAATGATCGGCCTCGGGTCCGGATTCTATACTTCATGAACATGCATATGTACTAGGGGCAATCCAGCGAAGGAGGAAGCATCCCAGTGCTTGTATTCTACGTGGGCGCAAAGAGCAGAGTCCTTATCTTCGCCGTCGCGGTGCTGATGCTGGTCTCGTTCGCGGTTACCGCCATCGGGAGCGTCGCCGAGGTCGGCCTAGGAAGCGCCATTTCAAGCGCCGCGGGCGTTGGGAGAAATGCCATCGCTGCAGTCACTTCAGGCAGCAGGCTGGTTCCGATCTACTGCGTGGCACGGGACGACCGGGTTTGCTCACTGACCGTCGACGCCACCTGGGGCGATGACAAGACCGTGGCGCTTCTGGACCTATTTGAGAGGCACGGGCTGAAGGTCACGTTCTTTCTGGCGGGGCACTGGATCAAGTCGTACCCCGACAAGGTTCGCGAGATCGCGTCCCGCGGCCACGAGTTGGGTAACCACTCCTGGACTCATCCGCATATGAGCGCGCTCTCGCGTGACAAGATCCGAGATGAGCTTGAACGCACCCAGCAGGCCATAGCTGATCTCGTCGGGAAGCGTCCTGTGGTCTTCCGACCACCATTCGGCGACTACAGCAATACCGTGATCACCGTGGCCCAAGAGTGCGGGCTGAAGACCATTCAGTGGAGCGTCGACTCGCTGGACTGGAAGGACCTGAGTGCCGGGCAGATTCATGAGAGAGTAGTGAAACGGGTGCGCCCCGGCGCGATAATTCTGTTCCACAATGCAGGGAAGAACTCGGTGGAAGCTCTGGACTGGATCATCCGCGATCTGAAGACAGAGGGATATGCGATGCTCCCTGTGTCGGAACTACTACTTGATGGCGAGACCTACATAGACCGTAGCACGGGCGAGCAGCGCTCTGTAGGGCCCAGGGCGCCCGTACCCGGTACGGGCACACGCGAGACGCCGGAGCGCCGACCGGCGGTGGACTCGCCGGGGCCACTCTAGGCTCGGAGCAGGGAGGGAGGAAAGGAGAGAACATGATCATCGTGACAGTCAAGCGGCGGACTGTGGTGCTCGCGATAGTGGCCATTGTTCTCATGATTGTGTCTGCGTGCGTGGCGATGAGTATGCCCAGGTTGAAACGGATGACGACTGGTGTAAGGCCGGGCGTGACCTTAAGCGGCGTCGCGGTGGGCGGGCTGTTTGCTGACGAAGTGCGACAGGTCGTGCTCGGCCTAGCCCCCCGCGTCGAGCGGATGCCCCGAGAGGCGATGTACCATTCTGAGACGGGCGAGGTGGTGCCGGAGGAGCCAGGTGTGGCGGTGGATGTGGACCGGACTGTGATAGCAGTGATGGCCGCGCAGCGAGGGGCCAACCTTGAAATAACGACCAGGCAGGTGCCGCCTGCGGTCACAGCTGCGATGCTTGCGCCCGTGTACCGGGTGGCTACTTCGGAGCGTGCCGTGGCCCTGGCGTTCAATGTGGCCTGGGGCGAAGAGTGGCTTCCCCAGATCATGGCCGTGCTAAGCAAGGCCGGTGTGCACTGCTCCTTCTTCATCACGGGCACCTGGGCACGGAAGTTTCCCGATATCGTGCAGGCTCTTGCCACCGCAGGGCATGAGATAGCCAACCACGGTTGGGACCACCCCAATCCCGCACGCATGAGCGAGGCCGACCTTACCGAGCTGATCGAGCGGAACGAGACGCTCTTGCGCGAGCTGACCGGGGTGCGCACTCAGCTGTTTGCTCCGCCCTATGGTGAAGTGAACCAGAGGGTGTGCAAAGTGGCGGCGCGCCTGGGCTACACTACGATCATGTGGACTGTGGACACCATTGACTGGCAAAGACCGGCGCCTGAAGTCGTAGCCGAGCGTGCCCTAAAGAGATTGGCCGGCGGAAACATCATACTGGTTCATCCCACCGAGCCCACAGCGAAAGCCCTTCCATCGATTTTGACCAGCCTGTCGCAGCAGGGCTATCGCGCCGTCATCGTATCAGAGCTGCTGCGCCTGGGAGAGCCTGCCCATGACAGGGGATGACGCACCAGAGGGATGACCGCGCCGTCGGGCCGTCTCACTTGAGCAACTCCTTCTGGATCAGCTTCCAGTAGCCCGCATCTTCCTGGCCCAGCCGCCAGATTGCTATCCCGCCGAGGCTGTACTTCTCCACCAGCTTCAGCTTTGCCTTGAGGCTATCGGAGCTCTCAAACCATACTTCACGTGTGACGCTTCCGGACTTATAGCGGTAATGAGGAGTCGCTGCGTCCGCGTCCCACTGTATCTTCTTGCCGTGCTTGGCCGCATTCGCCACTGCCTGCTGGTATGTTACGGCTCTTGCCCTGTTGGTGTTGGTGTTCCAGTCGTAGCCGTAGGCGGCCACACCGAGCAGGACCTTTCGCTTTGGCATCTGCGTGCTAGCATACTTGACCACCTTCTCCACCCACGGCAGAGACGCTATGGGTCCCGGCCGGGTGCCCGACGTGTGCTCATCATAGGTCATGATCATCACCTGATCGCACACACGCCCCAGTTCGTAGTAGTCGAAGGCCCCTACCCACGCCGAGGTAGGAGCGTCCTTGTACTTGGCCGGCACCGACATGGTGACCCTGTAGCCCGACGGCGCCAGCGCAGCGCGGAGTTCCTTCATGAACTGAGTCAGCTTCGAACGGTCGGCCGGGGGCACGTTCTCGAAGTCGATATTGACCCCTGAATAGCCGTGTGTCTTCACGATTTCGAGGATGTCGCTGACCGCTCTCTGTCGCGCTGGGCGCGAGTTGAGCAAGGCCGATATCTGGCCCTTGTCAAAAGACTGCCCGGTCAGGTTGTGTATGAGTGCTAGATTGGCCAACCCCTTTGACGTCGCCAGAGCCATGGCGTCCTTACTGTGGTCGCCCCGGACATTACCTGACCCGTCGACAACGAAGGAGAACGGAGCGATCGCTGTGAGCGAGTCGGAGTACGCATGAACAACGTCGTATGACGATCTGTCGCCCGGGTAATTTATGGTATAGTACCCGACCACATCATGCCTGGGCTGCGTTATGCTGCCGGTCGGCGGCGCAACCTGAAGCAGCGAACCGGCTATCCATCCGTAGCCGCCCCGGGGCAATGATACCTGATACCACCCGTTAACCTCTCCTACCAGGCGCACATGAGTGTTCTTGGCAAGAGTGCCAACTTTGGAGTACTTGGTGCCGGGGCCTGAACGTACGTTGGCATTATCGGATATGGCTGCGTTGCGGCCTGCAAGATCCTTAGGTGCATTGTTTTGTGTTTGGGGGGTGGGTACAGTTTCGTGGACACCGGGAGGCTCAGGTACCTGGGAGCCCGGCTTACTGGAGCGCATGCCTGTTATGGAGCTTGCAATGTACAGGAGAACAACCAAAGCTGTGACTGTCGTGTTCGGCTGCACCTGGTACCCTCCCTTCCACAGTATCCCGGATGATGTTACGTGTGCCGCAGCGCAGCTGAGGATGGATTTCGCTGCCTCTTCACGTTTACCTTCAAGCAAATAGGGGAGTGAATGGGTCTTATTGGACACACTGTTAGGCGCACGTTGTATTTCGTGTTGATCCGCAGGACTTCGACGCAATGGGGCGAATGGATATCGAAACGTACTGGCCGGCTTGGCCCGGCAGTGATAGGCATGGCAGAGAAGGTGAACGACAGATGACGTCACACGGAGGTACGCCGCAGGGCATGACGCAAGGCACGCCGAAGGCCAATAGGTCAGTGAACAGCTACTGCAATTCGGGGAGCGTGCGGGTGGAGGTACTGCGCGGGTCGACTTGCCCCCGTCCGGGCATGCCGTGCTACATGAGCGAGCACGCATCCGGTTTCGACCTGCAGGCCTGCTTGAACCAGGATGTCCAACTCGCCCCCGGTCAGCGGGCGCTCATACCCACAGGTCTACGACTCGCGATCCCTCAGGGCTTCGAAGGGCAGGTAAGGCCGCGGAGCGGGCTTGCGGCGCGACATGGCATTACCGTCCTGAACTCGCCAGGCACTATTGACTCGGACTACAGGGGCGAAATATGCGTGATCCTCATAAACCTTGGCTCCGAGCCGTACACTATCAGCCACGGCGACAGGATTGCACAGCTTGTGATTGCCCCCACGACCCGGGCGGAACTAGTTGAAGTCGAATCGCTTGACACTACCGAGCGCGGTGAGGGCGGTTTCGGCAGCACAGGCGTGTCAGTCGGGGAGGGGTCCGAGAATGCATGAGGAGCTTAACGACAGGATTGCTGAGCTTAAGCGGGAGATTGAAGCACTCAGGGGCGAGTTGCGACATGCAGTGCTGCGCGAGGCATCGTCTCCCGGTAAGGAAGGCACGTATGCCATTGCCGATCGGCTCGACAGGCTCATAGTGGAGTTCATGAAGGTTCGGGACCAGGTCGACGAGGCGCACCGCGACTAGCGAAGGCAGAATGAACTCCGGCCTCCTGGGTACACTAGCTGCAGTGTCCAAGCTTTCCAGCTTCTAAGGAGGTCGAGTCATGTCAAAGATAATCGGTACGTTTTCGTCGCGCGATTCTGCTGAGTCCTGCATTCGCGAGCTGCGCAACTCGGGCTTCGACAATAACCGCATATCCCTAGTAGCTAAGGGGGATGGAGCGCAAGGGCAAGGGCAAGGGCAGGGGCAGGGTCGGGGCGATAGGGGCGGGGGCGCCACAACAATGGGCATAGGTTCGAGCGCAGCTACGGGTGTCACAACCGGAGGAGTGCTCGGCGGGGTTGCCGGATTGCTGGCCGGGCTGGGCGCGCTTACAATCCCGGGGCTCGGGCCGATTGTGGCTGCAGGGCCACTCGCAGCCACCCTCACCGGAGCTGTGGGCGGAGGGCTCGTCGGCGGCTTGGTGGATATGGGAATTCCTCAGGAACGAAGCCAGTACTTCGAGAGCAAGGTGCGCGAGGGCCGCATCCTTGCGGTGGTTGACGCCGATTCCGACAAGGTGGACAAGGCTGCGCGCACCATGCGCGATTTTGGTGCCTCGGACGTGGAGACCCACTGATCCACAGACAGCACAGAGCAGCTCGCCGGCGGCGCTACTTCCGCCGGCGAGCCATCGGCGGAATGCTGGGCGAAGCCTGCCGCTGGGGCAGGCTGCCGAAATGAACAGCGAAGTCTGAAGAATGCGACGGGGAGGAGCTTTGAGATGGATGGCGAGATCAGGGTGTTGGTAACCGGGGCTGCCGGTAGGATGGGCCGTGAAGTGGTGAAGGCAGTGTGCGGCGCCGACGGTCTTGTGCTAGCGGGCGCAGTCGATATCGCGCTGGTCGGGCAGGACGCAGGCACGGTGGCCGGGATCAGGCCTACCGGCGTTCCCATCGGTGCCGATCTCGAGGCAGCCTTGCGCGATTTGCGGCCCGATGTCATGGTGGACTTCACCATAGCCCGGGCTGCGCAGGCGAACATCATGACCGCCATCGATCACGGAGTCCGGTTCGTCGTCGGCACATCCGGAATGGGGACGGAGGCAGTCGAAGCCATACTACATAGGGCGGCGGTACGCGGCGCGGCAGGCGCTATAGTACCCAACTTCGCCCTCGGTGCGGTCTTGATGATGCGATTCGCCCGGGCAGCCGCGAAGTACTTTCCAGATTGCGAGATCATAGAGCTTCACCACGACGGTAAGGTGGACTTCCCTTCGGGCACTGCCAAAGCGACCGCCCATGAAGTAGCCTCGGCTCGAGGAGATGCCGTTGGGCATGCGCGCGGGGCCGGAACTCGCGGGGTCGAGATAGAGGGAGTGCCAGTCCACTCGGTGCGCCTGCCGGGCCTTGTGGCACACCAAGAGGTGATATTTGGCGGTCCCGGGCAGACGCTCACTATCCGACACGACTCTTTAGGCAGGGACTCATTCATGCCCGGCGTGCTCATGGCTATCAGAAAAGCCGTGGATCTCGATCGAGTCGTGCTGGGCCTTGACCCGCTGCTGGACTAATCAATCGTCCATACACCTCCCTGTGACGTTCGCCATATACTGACTGCACGGGAGGTGTCACATGATGAGCCTCGAAGGGAGAACCATCGGGGTGGCTTTGACCGGTTCGCACTGCACGATACCGGAGGTGCTTCCCCAGATCGAAGCGCTGATAGAACGGGGTGCCTCAGTTATTCCAATACTATCGTATTCGGTGGCTAACACCGATACGCGTTTCGGCCGCGCCCAGGACATACGTGAGAAGCTGGAAGAGATGACAGGCGCGGAGGTGATTGACACCATCTCCAGAGCCGAACCTATCGGCCCCAAGCGATTGCTGGACTGCCTGATCATAGCCCCATGCACAGGCAACACATTGTCGAAATTGGCACTGGGTATCACCGACACTCCGGTGCTGATGGCCGCCAAGGCGCAGCTCAGGAACGGCAGGCCACTGGTGATCGGCATCGCCACCAATGATGGGTTGTCGGGGTCGGCCCGGAATATCGCCACTCTGCTTGCGCGCAAGAATGTATATTTCATCCCGTACGGGCAGGACGACCCGAAAGGGAAGCCTACATCGCTGGTTGCAAGGATGTGCGATACTGAGAGGACGGTAGAAGAGGCCCTGGCTGGGAAGCAGGTTCAGCCCTTGTTGGTTGAAAAATGGAAAGACTAGTCTGCGACGAGCGGCGAAGCATGGGGAATTTCCCTCAGCGAGCAGGAATACGACCAACTGCGGCCAATATACTTAGTTTAATTTCGTCTGACGCAGGGGAGTTGAGATGTAATGCTTAATGTAGCAGTAGTGGGCGCAACCGGTGCTGTGGGGCAGGAGATGATCTCGGCCATATTCGAGCTTGGATTGCCGGTGGATGACCTCATACTGGCATCGTCGGAGAGGTCTGCAGGTCGGGTGGTGTCGACGCCGCTGGGCGATATCGAGGTGCGCGAAGCAACACCGGAGCTTTTCAAAGGTGTGGATGTGGCCTTCTTTGCAGCCGGGGGCAGCGTGAGCCTGGAACTCGCGCCTGAGGCGGCGCGCCGCGGCGCCCTGGTGATCGACAACTCTAGCGCCTTCCGAATGAACCCCGACGTGCCCCTCGTGGTTCCGGAGGTCAATATCGAAGCAGCCCGCAATCACAAGGGGATCATTGCCAACCCCAACTGCTCTACGATAATCGCCATCGTGCCGGTGGCGCCGATCTACAGACGGTGGGGGATGGAGCGGATGATTGTCTCCACGTACCAGGCGGTATCGGGCGCAGGCGTCGAAGCCATGGAGGCGCTCACGGTCGAAAGCCGGGCAGTGCTGGCCGGCGGTGCCCCGGAGCCGTCAGTGCTGCCTTTCAAGTCCGCGAGAGTACATCATCAGATCGCGTTCAACCTTATCCCGCACGTAGACTCTTTCGGCCCCGATGGTTTCACACGCGAAGAGCACAAGATGACCGACGAGACCCGGAAGATACTGGGCGACCCCACGCTCCGCATAAGCGCGACCACGGTCCGAGTGCCCGTCTACCGCTCACATTCGGAGTCGATCAACCTGCAAACACGCGAGCACGCTCCCATCGAAGAGGTGCGCGAGCTTCTGTCAACCGCTCCGGGAGTCAAGGTCGTGGATGATCCAGAGAACTTCCTGTATCCCATGCCAGTACACACATCGGGCACTGACGATATCCATGTCGGCCGGCTACGCGAAGATCCTTCGGCGCCTAACGCAATCTGGCTGTGGGTTGCCGGAGATCAGCTCAGAAAGGGCGCGGCGTCCAACGCGGTTCAGATTGCTGTTGCACTCTACAAGTAGGGGAGGCGGACACGGTGGGGATAGTGGTTCAGAAATTCGGAGGTACGTCCGTCGCTAACGAGGAATCGCGTGGGATGCTGGTGGCGAAGGTAACAGAGGCACGGCACGACGGAAAGGACGTAGTGGTCGTCGTATCAGCCATGGGCCGCAAGCCCGCGCCGTACGCCACCGACACCCTGCTTGACCTGGTCGGATCGGTATGCAAGTCTGCGCCTGCGCGGGAGCGTGACGCAATCGCTGCCTGTGGAGAGATAATATCTACGGTTGTGGTTGCGACCGCCCTTGAGGCGGCGGGATGCCCGGCCGTGTCGCTCACGGGCGGGCAGGCCGGCATCAGTACCGATAGCAACTACACTGACGCGCGAATCACGAAGATCGAGCCCAGACGGATTCTGGAGGTTCTATCAGATGGGAAGGTAGCGGTTGTCGCGGGTTTCCAGGGAGTAACTGAGACAGGCGATGTCACCACATTGGGACGCGGTGGCAGCGACACGACGGCCGCTGCTTTGGGCGCAACGCTGGGCGCCGAGATCGTGGAGATATATACTGACGTAGAGGGCGTGATGACCGCTGATCCTCGCGTGGTTCCCGAGGCCAGATTCCAGGACACCATGTCATACACCGACCTCATAGAGATGGCCAACCAGGGCGCCAAAGTTGTCCACCTGCGGGCAGTAGAAATCGCCATGCACTCTCGAATTCCGCTGGCTATTAAGAGCACATTTTCAGATTCCCCCGGCACCCTGGTGGCGGATGTGGCGCGTAGTGCAGTGGCGACCTTCGCCCCGCCCCGCGTGGTCTCGGCGGTGACCACAGTCGCCGAACGGACGCAGCTGGTGCTACGCGGCGATTCATATAGCGACACCGGATCGGTGCTGGGGGTGTTCGCTACTCTGGCCGATCAACGCATTTCGGTGGACATGATCAACGTTTTCCCTGATAGAATCGCATTCATCGTGGCGTCCAGGGAGGCGACCGCGGCCATCGCGACCCTGAAGGAACTGGGAATTGAGGCCGAGACCAATCCGGGTTGCGCCAAAGTATCGGTAGTTGGTGAGGGCATGCGCGGCGTTCCCGGTGTCATGGCCAGGGTAGCGCGGGCCCTGCACGATGCGTCCGTCCGCGTGCTGCAGACCTCAGACTCGCACTACTCAATATCGTGCCTCGTGCCTGAACCCGACATGGAACGCGCCGCACGCGCGCTACATGCCCAGTTTGAGCTGGGGAAATAGGTGCGCAGAGCATAGGAGGTGAAGATGGTGAACGCACTTACAAAAGACGGCAAACTAGCCCGCGTGCTTACGGCAATGGTGACCCCGTTTGCCGAGGACCTATCTGTCGACTACAGGAAGGCCCGGGCTTTGGCGCGGCGGCTCGTACAGAATGGATCAGATGGGCTCGTGGTGTCGGGCACGACAGGCGAATCGCCCACCCTCAGCCACGAGGAGAAACTCAAGCTGTTCGAGGCCGTGCTGGACGAGGTGGGCAACGAGGCAGTGGTCTTCGCCGGCACGGGCACTAACGACACGCGAGCAAGCATCGAGATGACACGTGACGCCGAGCGCGTGGGAGTGCAAGGCGCCATGCTCGTGACGCCGTACTACAACAAACCGCCGCAGGCCGGGCTGTACCGTCATTTCGCCGAGATCGCCGAGTCGACAGGCTTGCCCCTGCTGGTCTACAACGTGCCTGGGCGTACGTCGGTGAACCTGGCGGCCGATACCATGGCTCGCCTCGCTCGGGATTTCGACAATATAATAGCCGTTAAGGAAGCATCAGGGGTGCTGGAGCAGGTGGCCGAGATTCGCTCCAAGGCTCCCGAGCACTTCATAATCTATAGCGGCGATGACAACATGACTATTCCCATCATGGCAGTGGGCGGAGACGGCATCGTCAGCGTGGCATCGCATGTTGCCGGCCCCGCGATGCAGGAGATGATCGCCGCGTTCGTGGACGGTGACATTGCCCGTGCAGGCGCTTTGCATAGACGCCTGCTGCCTCTGTTCAAGGTGATTTTCGTAACCACTAACCCCATCCCGGTAAAGGCTGCGCTTGCCCTCGCCGGGTTTGACGCGGGCCCCCTCAGGCCTCCGCTTATCGAAGCGACCGAGGCCGAGCGGGCGCAGATCCGTAGGGTCATGGAGTCGCTGGGGTTGATCGCGAATGAATCGACCTGAGCGTAAAGGAAGAGTGGAGGAAAGGGAAGCCGCCAGGTTTGGCGGCTTCCGAGGCTAAAACAACAGCTTATGGTATACTTGTGCATATGTGAATCATCGTAGAGAGGATGGTCATATATGAGCCCGAACATGAATAGCAGATCAAGGTCGAAGAAGACTATTTCAATCATCATCATTGCTATTATGTCACTATTGCTAGTCATTTTGGCAGTAGTACCACATATCATTATGAGCCCTGTCTTGGGTAAACGAGTGGAACGTCCGCAGTACATATCTGAAGACTATGGTATTACCGCTGAACAGATTTCTCTCAAAACCGAAGATGGTCTTTCACTTGCAGCATGGCACACCAAAGCTAATAGCGGTAGGGGAACTATCATACTACTATCTGGCATAGAGAGTCCATCAGTAACAGCTTTCTTTGGATATGCAAAGATGTTTGCAGACAATGGGTGGGATTCCTTGCTAATTGAGATGCGTGGAAGAAACCTTAGCGAAGGCAGAGAAATCGGTCTAGGTTATACAGAGTGGAATGATGTAGTTGCCGGAGTAAACTATCTATCAGACAATCAAGAAGCATCTGACCTTCCTATCATCGCTATGGGGACTTCCTTGGGAGGGGCTACTAGCATTATGGCAGCTGGCAAAGATCCTCGTGTTGATGGAGTCATTGCTATCTCAGCTTTCTCAAGCTGGGAAGATGCCTTTTCAGACAACATGAACTTAGTGAATGTTCCTAGGTTATTCTGTACACTGGAGAAGCCATTTGTAAAGCTATATTTAGGAATTCACTATGGATTCGATACTGTCAGCTATTCTCCATTGAAGGCGCTTGAAGACTTTGGTAACAGACCTTTGCTGTTGATGCATTCGACCAAAGACTCTCAAGTGCCCTATCCTAGTTTTGAGCGTTTGCGAAAACAGGCCGAAAAGTGCAATATCGATACTTCTACATTTGTTCGCGAAGGGGATGAACACTTTCTTTGCTACGAAGAGTACTTTGACAATCCACTACAAGACACCGAGTTCAGTGATTCCATTTTACGCTTCTTAAATGCCAATTACTGATATCGATAACCAAAGAGCCGAGAGCGGTCGGACAGAATTCTGTCCGGGGCAGGCGAGGAACAATCCGTACTTCGCACGCGGCCTGCAGTGTCCACCCCTCGACCGCGCGAAACGCTTGGCCAAATCCTCGGGTCCTCTGCAGTAAGCCCTCGGGTGGGGTAAGCCTTTACGTTGGTCGGATCCGCGGTGTATAATCTTAGGAGTCTGATCAAAATCCCATTTGCGAGGTGCAATTTTCGATAGTGACATCGACAAAGAATGATTCTGTTCGCCTCATCCCGCTCGGCGGGATAGGGGAAATCGGCAAGAACATGCTCGTGGTTGAATGTGGCTCTGACATCGTCGTTGTCGATTCGGGGCTCATGTTCCCGGATGAAGAGATGTTCGGCGTAGATCTGGTCATACCCGATGTGTCGTACCTTGAGGAGAACCGCGAACGTATCCGCGGGATCGTGCTCACGCATGGGCACGAAGATCACATCGGAGCGCTTCCATATGTGCTGAAGCGGCTGAACTGCAACATACCTGTTTACGGCACTCGCCTGACATTGGCGCTTGTGGAGTCAAGGCTGAAGGAGCACGGCCTGAGGTTGCAGTCGTACGCACACGTTGTGACGGCGGGCGACTCGATACGCCTGGGCAGCATCGGCGTGGAGGTTATCCATGTCAGCCACTCCATCGCTGACTGTGCGGCCCTGGCCATCGACACGCCTGCTGGCATGATTATCCATACGGCCGACTTCAAGTTCGACCAGACGCCAGTCGACGGGCGGGTCATGGATATCCGGCGCTTTGCGGACCTGGGCGCACGCGGCGTACTGGTAATGCTGTCTGACTCCACGAATGCGGACAGGCCTGGGTACACCATGAGCGAACGGGTAGTGGGCGACATTTTCCGCAACGCATTCCGCGACGCACCCAGCAGAATATTCGTGACGACGTTTGCGTCGCACATTGAGCGAATACAGCAGGTGCTTGATGCAGCTGCAGAATCGGGCCGTCGTGTTGCGATAGTCGGTCGCAGCATGGAGAACAACGTGAGGCTTGCCCTGGATCTGGGGTATCTGCATGTTGAACCCGGTACTCTGGTAGACCTCGACACGCTGGACTCCCTGCCGCCGAACCAAGTCGTGATCATCACCACGGGCAGCCAAGGGGAACCAATGTCTGCCCTGACGCGCATGGCCATGTCCGATCACAGGAAAATATCGATCGTGCCTGGCGATACCGTGATCATCTCTGCCAGCACCATACCGGGCAATGAACGGATGATAGGGTCGACCATCAATCGTCTTTTCAAGCAGGGAGCAGAGGTAATTTACGATGCCTTTTCCGGATTCCACGTTTCGGGGCACGCCAGCGCCGAAGAGCTCAAGCTGATGCTGAACGTGGTGAGGCCGCAGTACTTCGTGCCGGTGCACGGCGAGTACCGACACTTAGTCAAGCATGCCAGGATCGCTCAGGAACTCGGGATGTCAAGGGCGAACATACTCATACCGGAACTTGGTGACGTGATGGAGTTCACCCGCCAGTCGGCGCACGTCGTAGGGCGCGTCGCCTCCGGGCATCTTCTGGTGGACGGCTTTTCTGTGGGCACTGTAGGCAATGTAGTGCTGCGCGACAGAAGGCTTCTTGCAGAGGACGGCATTGTTGTGGCGGTGGTCGCAGCGGACCGCGGGCGTGAGATGGTCGTAGGGGACGTGGAGATCGTCACGCGCGGGTTTGTGTATGTAAAGGAGGCCGAGACCTTCATCGAGGAGATGAGGTCGGTGGGAGGAAAGGCGATCGCGCGCCATACCGGCGAGGGCAGCCTGGAGGTTCAGTCGCTCAAGGATCAGCTGAGGCATGCCATATCGTCTTTCATTTTTGAGCGCACCGGTACACGGCCGATGGTGATTCCTGTTGTCATAGACGTATAAGCATGTCTTGTCCACCCTCATACTAACCGTATTGAGTCAAACGGAGGTGCGGGTGATCATGAGGGTGGAATCTGAAGTTGGGCCCAGTGTGCGAGAGGCCGAGGTACGGCAGCCGGCTGCAAGTCCTATAAAGGAGTATGGGGAAATTGCGACCCCGGCTCCGCCTGCCAGCAACATACATGTTCTGAGCATCGTGGGCCAGATCGAAGGGCACATGGTTCTGCCTCCGCAGAACAAGACCACGAAATACGAGCATATCATGCCTCAGCTCGTGGCAATCGAGCAGAGCCCGGAGATAGAGGGCCTGTTGATCCTGCTGAACACTGTGGGCGGCGATGTTGAGGCAGGGCTCGCTATGTCGGAGCTGCTTGCAGGCATGCGCAAACCCTCAGTAAGCATAGTGCTGGGCGGAGGTCACTCCATTGCTGTGCCGATAGCCGTGAGCTGTAGCTACTCAATTATCGCTAGCACGGCCACGATGACAATCCATCCGCTGAGGCTCTCGGGCCAACTGGTCATCGGCACACAGCAGACTTACGAGTATCTCGAGCGTATGCAGGAGCGGGTCATCAAGTTCGTCGCCGAGCATTCCAGATGTACACCGGAGAGCTTCCGAGAGCTGATGTTCCGCACCGGCGAACTCCTTCGCGATGTCGGGACGGTGTTGGTTGGGCAGGACGCAGTGGATGCAGGCTTGATCGACTCAGTTGGAAGCCTGTCGGATGCCCTCGACAAGCTGGATGAGTTGATATCTATCAGACGCAAGATATCTGGCGGAAAAGACTGGGGGAAGGTGCACTGATGCTCTACACAATCATCCCTCTCGAAGAGGTGTTTGCGGCGCCTCCATGGGCTGCCGGCGGCGGCGACTCCGCTGGTGCGCCGCCTCTCCCGGTTCCGGCAGTCGTAGGCGGAGTTCAGGTGCTGGTTTCGCCGTCGTACGACGGCAGGAACCGCGTGGAGCGCGTCATCTCGACCGACCCTGCAGTCTATCTGGACCCGCGGTTTGCCCCTGGCACTCTGATATAGCCTGTAGCAGGAGTGCGGTAGCCACCCCTCGGTACGCTACATAACCCTCTGCCCGGCCACATACGTTTGTGTGACTACGTGTTGCCGGGGCGGGGTGCGGCTGATGATTACGGCAATTCAGTTCGCTGGAGGGCTGTCGCTGTTTCTCGTGTCGCTGGTGTGTATGAGTGCGGCGCTGGGGCGTATCATAGGACCCAGAACGCGTGCTGCGCTTTCCGGAGCGTCTGTGCCCGCAGCCTTCGTGACCGGGCTTGCGGCCACTGCCCTGGTGCAGAGCTCCACCTTGGTCAGCGTCACACTCGTAGGATTGGTGCATGCCGGCGCCATGGGCCTGGGGCCAGGATTTGCGGCTGTTCTGGGCGCCAACATCGGTACCACGGTGACCGCGCAGATAGCCGGATTCCGTCCGGTTTGGCTTGGGCGGATAGCGGCTGCGGCAGGCGCGGTTCTCATGGCGCTCGCGATGCGGGATCGAGCGGGCGGACGCAAGACGTCTCGCGCTTTTGGGGGCGTGGCGTCATTCGGATTCGCCGGGATCGTTTCCGGCCTGAGTGTCATGGCGGGGGCGTGTGCGAAGACCTTCGACTCAGACGCTCTCAAGCTGATTCTGGCAATGGCATCCCGCAACAGGGTACTTGCGGCGGCTGTCGGCGCGGCGGCGACGGCAGCCGTGCAGAGCAGTGCCCTCATAACTGCGTTGCTCGTGACGTTGACCCGTGAGGGGCTGATACAGTTGCCCGGCGCGGTCGCACTGGTCATAGGAAGCAATGTAGGGACATGCCTGGCGTCGCTCGCGGCCTCGCTGCCTACAGGCAGGGAGGCCAGAGCGCTGGCATGGGCCAATATCGTGTTCAATATGCTTGGAGCGGCGGCGGTCCTGCCCTTCACCGAGCCCTTGTCGAGGCTGGTTGCTCTTACGTCTGCCGACCCAGGTGTTCAACTCGCCAACGCCCATGCGCTGTTCAACATCATTACTGCGGCCGCAGTCCTTCCGTTTGCGCGCCAGTTTGCGTCCCTATTTGTCGGCCGCACCGAGGAGCGATCGAGCATTGACAACGTTCCAAGCCATCGTGTTAGGAGTCATTCAAGGCCTTACTGAGTTCCTTCCGGTATCGAGTTCGGGGCACCTGGCCCTAGCACAGATGATCATGGGCATAGAACCTTCGGTGACGTTCGCGCTCGGCGTGCATGCGGGAACGGCTCTCGCGGTTTTGGCGCTTTATGGCCGTGACGTATGGCGCATAATCGTCGGCTTCTTCAGGGGAATAGCTCATCGTGACGGCAGCGCCCGATTGGCGCTGTGCCTCGTATTCACCAGCATTCCAGCGGCCATAGTGGGCTTCGCTGCAAGCGATGCAGTGGAGGCCGCATTCGGCTCTCCCGTGTTTGTTGCTATCGGCCTGCTGATATCGGGGATCGTACTGTGGGTGACGGGCAGTCGTGCGGCTTCGGCCCCGGGTCCGGCCTCGGCCTCAGGTCGCTTGGCCCGGCGATCCGTTACCGAGCGTACAATCACGTATGGCCAGGCCCTGGGAGTTGGGGCCGCCCAGGCGATTGCGGTGTTTCCGGGCGTCTCTCGCTCAGGGATGACCATTTCAGGGGCGCTCGGCCTCGGCTTCGACAGGTCGTTTGCCGCTGCTTACTCGTTCATTGCGTCGCTTCCGGTGATCCTGGGCGCCGTGGTGCTCTGGCCGGTTTCCAACCCGAACGCCCTTTCGTCCCTGCACCTTCCGTCATTGGCGGCGGGAGCGATCGCGTCCTTCGTATCAGGAATGGCTGCCATGATAATCCTCAGGCGCATTGTGCAACACGGAAAGCTCAGACGGTTCTCATACTACCTCTGGGCGGTAGGCCTCGCAGTCATCCTGTGGGAAGCTAGAGGATTGTTGCTCTGAGAGTAGAATTGAGGTCGTGAGTAGGTGGTGAGCATGTGTGACAGCACGGCGAGCCCGTCGGCCGGCCCGGGCCGCCGGAAGGGCTAAGAGGCAGAAGACGAGGGCCAAACCGAGCAGCGAGGAACGGGCGCTCGAAGGGAATCTGGGCGTTGAAATTGGAGGAATATCGCTTCTGGCTGCTGCCGGAGTGGGGCTCGTATCGCTCGTGCGGGGCCCGGCCGGATACGTGGGAGGCGCGCTTGCCGCATCCCTGCTGAGCGCTTTGGGGAGGGGCGCCTATGTCGTCCCCTTGATTGCGGCACTCACTGGGATACTGATGCTCTGGCGTCGTACAGGCTATGCGGTGATGGTGCGCTTGGTCGGTCTGGTCGTTGCGTCTTCGGCGGCTGTGGTATCTTTCGAGCTGGCCGTGGCCGACGGGGCTCCTCTTGCATTGCCGTTTTCCGACTACTTGCGCAACTCGGGCGTTCTGGGCGGGGGAGCTGTGGGCGCAGCCGGAGCCTGGGTGTTCATGCGCCTTTTCGGCTATGCAGGAACCGTAATCGTGCTGTGCGCCATGGGCGCCGGGGGTCTTGCTGTGGCCACCAACGTGTCGGTGGCGAGCGCCGTCACCTGGGTTGCCCGAACCGTCTGGTCGGCTCTGTGGCTTGTTGTCAGGATGGTGAGGGCGGGGTTCGACGCGATCGTGCTCTATCTGTTCGAAGAGAGTGCGCCGTCGCCTGACGCCCCGCGCGAGACGGGAGCGCCCGGCGGCGGGCCTGATGATCTTTCACGTTCGACCCCGCGCCGACGGCGTTCCGTGCCATCCACCGCGCCTGCTGTACCCATTGCGCCTGTGGGCCCCTCTCCGGTCGATGCACCCACTCCTGCGGATTCGCATTCGGCGCCAGTTCAGCCTATCGCGGGCGGGGCTGCTATACGGGCCGTGGCCTCTGCACCGACATCAGAGGGGTCCGGCATGCCGCTGCAGCAGCTGAAGCTGATCGACGATAGCGCGACGGGAATTCTTCCTCCACTGTCGATCCTCAGATCGCCGGCGCGCCGTCGGGCGGGCCGGAAGGAATCGGAGGATCCGAACGCGCTTGGGCGGATGTTGGAAGAGACGCTTGCCAGTTTCGGTGTTGACGCCACTGTGGTCGGAGTAAGTCAGGGTCCCATGGTGACCAGGTTCGAGGTCCAGCCGGGCGTCGGGGTGAAAGTGTCGAAAATTGTTAACCTCGCTGACGATCTGGCTTTGGCTTTCGCATCCGCCGGCGTGCGCATTGAGGCACCCATACCCGGCAAGTCCGCTGTGGGAATCGAGGTGCCGAGCCGAGAGAAGTCCATAGTCTACTTGCGTGAGGTTCTCGACTCCGACGAGTTTCGTGGGGCCGAGTCTCGTCTTACTATGGCCCTTGGCAAAGACATTGCGGGTGCTCCCATAGTGGCTGACCTGGCGGACATGCTCCATCTGCTGGTCGCCGGCGCCACCGGCTCCGGCAAGAGCGTATGTCTGAACTCGATAATCTGCAGCCTGCTCTTTAAGGCTACGCCTGAAGAGGTCAGATTGCTGATGATAGACCCCAAACGTGTGGAACTCTCGGTATATGACGGGATTCCTCACCTCCTCGCCCCGGTGATCACCGATCCCAAGAAGGCTTCGGGCTACCTGCGGTGGGTTGTTGAGGAGATGGAGAACAGATACCGCCTTTTCCAGATCGCAGGAGCCAGAAACATTGCTCAGTACAACGAAATGGTCAAGTCGGGCACTCTGGAGCAGTTCCTGCCTGATCAGGAGACGGAGGCTGAAACCCAGGCTCAAGCTAAGCAGACCCAGGGCCAGGCTGAGGCCGAGCGACCTCGGCCGCTGTCGTATGTCGTTGTGATCGTGGACGAGCTGGCCGACTTGATGATGGTGGCGCAACGCGAGGTG
>Ga0116189_1000994_pt1 | contig 23181 bp, 16 predicted proteins | sample AD_JPNTR3_MetaG_FD_89895 | JGI IMG/M metagenome (GOLD analysis project Ga0116189, IMG submission 89895) | Active sludge microbial communities of municipal wastewater-treating anaerobic digesters from Japan - AD_JPNTR3_MetaG | ecosystem: Engineered > Bioreactor > Anaerobic > Digestate | place... | reverse complement strand
TGGGCAGATACCGATTCGCACGGCACACACGTGTGCGGCTCCGTGCTGGGCGATGGCACAATGTCGTCTGGTCTCTACAAAGGGGCAGCCTACGAAGCGAACTTGATCATTCAGGGTGCGCAAGAAGATCTGTCCGGCATTCCCGCCACTCTCGCCAATTTGTTTAGGCAGGCCTACACTAACGGCGCACGCATTCACTCGGATAGCTGGGGCTATGATGATCACGGCTATTATAATTCGGATTCGCGCGGGCTGGATCAATACGTGTGGAGCAACAAGAACTTCCTCGTGCTGGTGGCGGCCGGCAATTCCGGCACGGATTCCAATACGATGAACGGGGTGATTGAACCGATGTCCGTGGCCTCGCCCGCCACCGCCAAGAATTGCCTGACCGTGGGCGCGGCGGAGAATTATCGCCTCTCGGGTGGCTATTCCACCATGAAGTGGGGCAGTGCGTGGCCGGATGATTATCCCGCGGCGCCCATCAAGGATGACTATATTTCCCGGCCCATGAGCAACAACGTGCAAGGCATGGCGGCATTTTCGAGCCGCGGCCCGTGCAACGATGGCCGCATCAAACCCGACCTCGTGGCGCCAGGCACCGACATCATTTCCACCCGCTCGCGGCGCAGCAGCGATACCGGCTGGGGCACGGTTTCCGGCAACACCAATTATCTATACATGGGCGGCACCAGCATGGCCACGCCGCTGATGGCTGGCGCCGCCGGCTTGGCGCGCCAGTGGGTCACGACCACCGGCGGCGTCACCAATCCCAGCGCGGCCCTGCTCAAGGCGCTGCTGATTACCGGTGCGCGCGACATGACGCCCGGTCAATATCTTTCGGGCACCAAGCAGGAAATTTTCCCGCGCCCGGACAAGTCGCAGGGCTGGGGACACGTGAACTTGTATAACGCGCTCAAGCCGCCGACCAACCTGTTCCTTGCGCTTATTGACACCAACAGTTTGACCACCGGCAAAACCAACACCTTCACCTACACGGTCAGCAGCGGCTCGACCAACCGCTTCGTCGCCACCCTGGCCTATGCCGATTATTGGGGCTCCGTCGGCAGCGGTAAACAACTGGTGAACGATTTGGACCTGACCGTCCAGAAGCCCTCCGGCACGACAGTCTATCCGAACAATCTGGGTCACGCGGATGCCACCAACAACGTCGAGCTGATTGATCTGGAGGCGGACGAAGCCGGGACCTACACCGTGCGGGTAGTCGGGCGCAACGTTCCTTCTGGCGGCAGCCAGCCCTACGCGCTAGTGGTGCGCGGGCCCAAGGCCGATGAAACCCCGACCGCACCGGTTTTCGGCGCCAACCCCGGCCCGCTGAACACCCCCGCCGGCGTAATGATTGATTTTACCGTGACTGCCAGCGGCTATCCTGTGCCGGTGATCACGCTGAAGAGCACCACCGCCGCCGCCGATTCATACGACGTTGACAATGGGTACTGCATCTATGAGCCGCCGCTTGGCGATGTCGGCACGCAAACCTTCACATTCACCGCCAGCAACTCGCAGGGCGTGGCCACGCAGGTGGTGAGCGTCACGGTGCAAACTCCGCCGCCGCCCGCGCCGGCTGCAATTTGGGCCAGCGCCACCAACAGCGCCAATTTCACCGCGGCTTGGAGCGCCGCCGCCGGCGCCACCAGCTACCGGCTGGATGTCAGCACTAGTCAAAGCTTCGCCACCGGGGGCGGTGGCGGCGGGGGCACGAACATTGCCGAAAACATTCAGAGCTGGACGGCCCGCGCGAGTTACGGAAGCTGGACGCAAAGCATTTCGGCTGGAAACGTCACCATGGCGGATTGCATTGTGTCGCCCAACGCCGCGGCCAGCGGTGTAGGCAGCGCGGGGCGCGTCCAACTCAAAAAGACCACCGGTGTCTTGGAGTTGCCGCCAGTGAACACGGCCGACACCATCACCATGAATCTGGCGGCCGGTGCTGCGAGCCGCACCGTGAAGCTGCAAAAATATAATGGTGGCAGTTGGACGGATCTCACCACGTGGTCCGGGATCAACACAACAGGCGCGGCCTTCTCGTTCAACGTCAATGATTCGGGATCTGCGGTCCGGTTGCGCCTCGCCTCGCCCAGTGATCCCGTTTACGTTCACGACATTATCGTGACCGCGTTGGGGGGAGAATCCTCTCCCTCTTACGTCCCCGGCTATTCCAACCGGACGGTTTCGGGGACGAGCCAGAGTGTGACCGGGTTGACGGCCAACACCACTTATTATTTCCGCGCGCGCGCGGTGAACAGCGGCGGCACCAGCGGCAATTCGCCCACCGGCAGCGTCACCACGCTGGCGCCGGGCACCACGCCCACCATGGTGGCCATTCCGCCGCAAACCACCTATGTGGGCGGCGAACTGGAATACCGCGTCAGCGCTACGGAGCCGGATGGTGACACGCTGACCTTTGCCTGCACCTCCGCCGTGAGCGCCAGCACGTGGGAATTTGATGCCCAGACGGGCGATTTCCTCTTCCAGCCGCTTCTCGCACAGAAGGGGACCAACTCCTTCACCTTCACCGCCAGCGACAAGGATGGCACCAGCGCGCCGGCCATCATGACCGTCAAGGTCTATTCCGCCGCGGCCAGCAACGCCTTCACGCAATGGGTGGAAGACCAAAATCAAAACCCCGCCAGCCCGAACTTCGCCCCGAACGCGGATTTTGACGGTGACGGCCTGACCACCTATGAGGAATATCTGGCCGACACGGATCCGGCATCGGCCGGGAGCGTGCTGAAGCTGGAAGGCGTGGACACCGCCGTGCAGCGCGTCACCTTCCCCGCCAGCTCGAACCGCTATTACCAGATCGTGTACCGAACTGACATCACCAACGCCGCCGCCACCTTCACGAACAATCTGGGGTGGGGCGTGCCCGGCATGGTCATCACCAACACCGCGCCCAACGCGTGGTTCGGGATCATCCGCGCGTTGCTCAACGCGCCGAATTGATGCCCCGCCATCCTACGGGATCGGGCGGGTGATGCCCTGCCGCAGCGCGGGGAGCGTTTCCTCGCGCAGGGTGCCGGAGAGCGCAAACAGTACGAAACCGGGGCATCCGGCCTGCCGCGCCAGGACCACTTGCCGCACAACCTGCGCAGGATCCAGCCGGGATTCATCGGCGGTGACGCCGATGCCGGGGATGATTTTGCCTTTGGCGCCGGGGTAGCTCTGTTGCGTGCGCAGCCAGTTGGCAAACTCGGCGGGCGACTCGGTATAATTCATCGGCACCAGGAAATCCACGGTGCCGGCGCGCAGCCAATCGGGCCAATACTGGGCGATGTTGCCGCCATCGGGTGCGGCGATGCCGTACACCGCGGCGGAGAGCTTGGCGTTGGGATTGGCGCGGCGCAGCGTGGAACGAACATCGCGCACCAGCGCAGTGATGTCGGCCGTGCGCCACTTGCGGAATTCCGCGTGGCGCTTGCCGCCGACCTTGACCTCGGCGGGCCACGCGGCGCACTTCTTGCGGGTGTCGGCCTCGAAACGCGCGCGCGTGGTGGCGGAGTAGCAACTGGCGGAATCCGGCAGCCGGATGTAATCCAAATGAATGCCGGCAATGGTCGGATAGTTGCGGGCAATCTCGCCCACCACCGCCAGTAGCAGCGCGCGGTTGGCCGGGTGGTGCGGGCTGAGCCACGGCCGCGTGACGCCGGTATCAGTCACTTGCAGCCGACCCTCTTTTTTCATGCGCGCCACAAAGTCGGCGGGCGCACCATCCAGTTTGCCCAGCACGAGCCAGACGTGATACTGCAGCCCACGCGCCTGCGCGGCGGCGAGCCCCGCGGCGATTTGGTCGCCATAGAGCCGCAGGGTGTTCGATGCCGGCAGGTATTTGGATGGGTAATGCGCGCAGCCGCCCCACGCCACATTGGCAAAGATGGCGTTGACGCCGTGCGCGGCCAGCGTGGTCGCCGTAGTGGGCCAGTCGCCGGGCACGAAGCCGGTGCCGTCGTGATCCCACACGCCGACGAACTCACCACGCCGAGGCAGTTGCACGGCGGCATCGCCGCGCAGCAAGAACTGCCGTTGGCGCTTGGCCAACAGTAGCGCGTTGGTGAACTGCCCGGCCGCCAGCGCGGTCTGCGCCTGTTGGCTCAGGCTGGTGGCCGTAGCCAGCAGCGACTGGATTTCCGCCGGCTGCGCGGCCTGGTTTGCCTGCCGCCCGATGCCCGCCACCGCGGCGGCCAGGTTGGGATAGTCGTTGATTTGCCCGGCTTCTTGCACGGCGCGGCGCGCGGCAGGCGCCCACAGGCCGGGGTCCATTTGGGCGCAGAGCGCCACGAGCATGTCGCGCTTGGAGGGGAGATCATCGCTTTGCAAAATGTGCGCCATCCAGAAACCGTGCGGCGAGATCACCACCGCCGGCTCCGGCTGGAGCACGCCGCGCGCATTGTGCCATGCCGCCACCACCGCTGCATCCGCGCGCGCGGGATAGGCCGGCATGAGGCTGGTGGAGTTTTGCCAAATTCGCGGCGCAAGGAATCCGCCGCGCACATCGGTGAACACAATGGACCGCCAGCGGTCAGGGCGCTCCGCCTTGAGGTATGGCCCCAGCTTGAAGCCCATGGCCGCCGCCAGCTCCGGCGATGCGCCATAAAACACGCCCAGCTTGCCACCGCGCGCCAGGAACGCTTGGAGCGCCTTCAGCTCCGCCGCGCCGGGCTGCGGGTTATAGGGCAGCAGCGCCACCGTGGCGGAACTCAGCGCGCCCTTGGCCACCTCGTCATCGGTCAGCAACCGGTGGCCGATGCCCGCTTCAATCAGCAGGCTGCTCACGCGCGCGGCTGTTTTTTCGGCCACGGCGCGCGTGGCGGCATCGGGGCAGGAGCTGGTGGGCTTCACGACCACCAGCGCCGAGCCCGTCACGCGGCCCAAGCGGCTGAACACCAGCGCGGTATCCGCCGCGCGGGCGCCCTTCCACGGCGAGAGGCGGATGCCGTCAATCTTGTGCCAGCCGGCGGGCTGGCCCTCGGTGGAGAAATCGCTTTTGGCAAAGGTGAGGGTTTGCGGCCCGGCGCGCGTCAACGGCTTACTGGCCACATACCAGCCCGCGCCGCTGCGGAAATAAAGCCCCAGCGCGCGCAGCGCCTCGGGGTTGGGGCAGGCCACATCCACCTCGAACGCGACGGCGGCGGACAAGTCGGCGGCGATGGTTTTATCCCACGCGAAACGGTCGTTGCCCTTGGTGAACGGGGTGGGGAAGGCGAGCGCCCGGTCCGTGGCGCTGACCGCCGGCGAGTCCAGATAGGGCTTCCATGCCGCGGCGGTGGCGGGGGCGAACGACTCCAGCGTGTCGTTGGCCAACACCGCGGCGGGTCCCAGCCACAGCAGCGCCAGCCAACTTTTCCACGCTGTGGAAAAAATATTTCCACGCTGTGGAAAAGTGGGGGCCGCGCGCGCCGGATTTTTCCACACTGTGGAAAAAAGTTTTCCACACTGTGGAAAAACTTGGGCCCACCGCGTCGCTTTTTTCCACGCTATGGAAAACCTTTGGGCGATTTTTCCACACAATGGAAAAAGTTTCGGCAATTTTTCCACGCAATGGAAAAACTTTGGCGAATTTTTCCACACAATGGAAAATAGGCGAGTGCCGAGCCCGAGCCCGCAGGGCGATGGGCGAACGCGAGCTCTATAGCGGCCGGCGCAGCCGGGCGAGCGAGCGAGCCATAGCGAGCGAAGCGGCAAACTTTGCGCGATTTTTCCACGCTGTGGAAAAAAACTTTCCACAGTGTGGAAAAGGGGGTGGGGCGCGGCCGCCTTAGACATTGGCGTGCTGGTTGCGCCGAATGATCTGGTAGCCCTTGATGAGTTCGGCGATGGCGCGCTGGATCGAAACTTGCGGGCGGTAGCCGGTGGCTTCGATTTTGGCGTTGCTGACGATGTAGTTGCGCTGGTCGGGGTCCTTGCCGATGGGCGCTTCCATGATGGTGAAGTCGGGCACCTGTTTCTGGATTTCCTGGCACAGCTCCAGCTTGGAGAGGTTGGCGTCGGAGAGGCCGACGTTGTAGGGCTGGCCGCGCATGGCGTCGAAATGGTCGAGGGCGTGGAGGAAGGCGCGGGCGACGTCGCGTACGTGGATGTAGTTGCGCTTGAAGTGGGCCTCGAAGAGGACGACGAAGCGGTCGGTGACGGCGCGGTAGGTGAAGTCGTTGACCAGCAGGTCGAGGCGCATGCGCGGGCTGATGCCGCAGACGGTGGCCAGCCGCAGGGAAACCGCGCCGGCGGCCAGCAGGGCTTGTTCGAGTTCCACCTTCAGCACGCCGTAGAGCGAGATGGGGTTCATGGGCGTTTCTTCGGTGCAGAACACGCCGGCTTGGCCCACGCCGTAGCCGCTGTTGGTGGTGGGCGAGATGAACCGCTGCGATTTGGCCGCGTTCTTGAGCAGCAGCAGGATGGCATCGAGGTTGATGGCGCGGGCCTCGGCGGATTTCTGGGCGCAGAGCGGCGCGCCCACCAGGCAGGCCAGCGGCATGATGACGTCGGCCTTCTTCAGCAGCGGCAGCATGAGGCGTTCGTCGCGCACGTCGCCGCGGATGATGGTGAGTTTGTCGTCGGCGCAGCAGTCGAGCAAGGGGGTCTGGCCATACATGAAGTTGTCCACCACGGTGACGGCGCAGCCGCGCGCGAGCAGGGCGGGGACGAGGATGGCGCCGAGGTAGCCGGCGCCGCCGGTGACGAGGATGCGAGGTGTGCTGTTCATGGCTCGCAACGGTAGCCGAACCCGCCCCGCCCAAGCAAGCCGGAAGGGGGCGGGAGTGCGGCGTCCGTTAGTCCACGGCGCTTTCGCTCATGGCGTAGAGGTAGCGCTTGATCTTGCCAGTGGAGGTTTTGTTGAACTCTTCCCACCGGATTTGCACGCGGCGCGGGTGCTTGTAGTCGGCCAGCGCGGCGACCTGCTTTTTGACTTCGGCGCGCAGCCGGGTGGCAATTTCCGCTTCGGTCAGCTTGCGCTTCTCGCTGGCTTCGAGGGTGGCGAGGCCTTCTTCGTCCGGCACGACAATCACGCCGACTTGTTCGCCGACGGTTTCGCCGGGAGGAAGATAGCCGACCACCACCGATTCCAAAATCAACGGCGACTGGTTGATCTGCAACTCGACTTCTTCGGGGTAGATGTTTTTGCCTTCGCGGTTGACGATCAGCGCTTTCTTGCGGCCAGTGATGAAGACGTAGTTGTCTTCATCCATGTAGCCGAGATCGCCGGTGAGGAACCAGCCGTCGCGGAAGACTTCGGCGGTGGCGGCGGGGTTGTTGAAGTAGCCCTTCATGATGTTGCCGCCGCGGGCGGCGAGCTCGCCGACGCCCTCGGAGTTGGCGTCCATCACGCACATGTCCACGCCGGGCAGCGGCTTGCCGCAGGAGCCGGGGCGGATGGGTTCTTCAAACGGGGTGAGGGTGAGCACGGGGGAGCATTCGGTGATGCCGTAGCCTTCGCGGGCTTTCAGGCCCAGCTCTTCAAGGCCGCGCAGCATGAGGGGGTCCGCCGGCGCGCCGCCGGAAATCAGCAGGCGGATGCGCCCGCCGAGCTTGTCCATGATGCCCTTGCGCACCGGCGCGCGCACGCCCAGCGCCCAGAGGAGGCGCGCGGCGGGCTTGGCCTGAATGCCGGCTTTGAGCTTGTTGTAGATTTTTTCCAGCAGCAGCGGCACCGCGGGTACGATGGTGGGGGAGGTCTCGCGGATGTTTTCGCCGATGGTGCGCAGGCTTTCCACAAAGCTCATGGCGGTGCCGGAGGCGATGGGCGTGACGAGGCATACCGTGAACGCAAAGGAGTGGTGCAGCGGCAGGATGGTCATGAACAGGTCGTCCGGGAAAATATCAATGGCCCGGTCGAGCTGCTGGAAGTTGGCGGTGAAGTTGCCGTGGGTGAGCATGGCGCCCTTCTGGCGACCGGTGGTGCCGGAGGTATAAATGAACGCGGCCACGTCGTCGGGTTGCGGCTGATAGCGGTCATAGGCGGCGCTGTGGCCGGCGGCGGCCTCGCGGTGTTCTTCGAGCACCTTGTCGAAGTCGTGCAGTTGAATGCCGCGGGTTTTGCCGTTGTCCAGCTCGGGCTTCTGGGTGCCGAAGAGAATGATGTGGCGCAGGTTGGGGCAGCGCCCGGCAATGTCCAAAATGCGCACGTCCGACGTGCAGTCCATCAGCAGCACCGAGGCGCTGGAGTCGGAAAGAATGTGGCCCACTTCCTGTTCCTGGAGTTTGACATCAATGGGCACGGCGGTCGCCGCGAGGCCGGTGATGGCATAATGGATGGCGCACCATTCGGGGGAGTTGGCGCCCAGTAGCGCCACACGGTCGTTGGGGCGCACGTGGCAGGTCCGGGCGAGGACTTCGGCAATGTTGCGCACCCAGGTCAGGAATTCGCGGTAGGTCAAGGTTTGCCATGCGCCGTCGCGCTTGAACTTCATCAGCACCTTGTCGGCGTACTTCTGGGTGGAACGCTCGAGGGTTTCCTTGAGGGTCATGGTTTCGGTCTCCAGCAAGGGCGGCAGCCGCCCAGGTTTATTTTGATTTATCACAGCCCGCGCGGCCAGCAGCGCCCCGCGGGGTTAAGGCCGTCCATCAGCAACGGCAAAACAGGCACGATAGCCCTGCGCCGCCCCCCAAAGCAAGCGAAACGACACCCCAAAAAACGCGCCGCCCCGCCTTGCCGCGGGCCGGGAAGGCGATACGCCGATAAAAACAGCCTTATTGAGGCGGCCTAAAGACAATTATCTGGACAGACTACGGCTGCGCTAAAACTTGATAATCTTTAATTTTATTCATGTTTTCGGCCCATAGCTGTCGGATATTCCAATCTGCTGCCTCCGAAATATCTTCTAAAATAACCGTTTCTCTTTCCTGCAAACGTCCAGCCGAATCTAGCCTTGAAAAAACGGATTGTCGCGGATAGGCGGATCTGTCATCCTGAATCGTTGCATCCCGGCTGAAAGCCCACAGGGAGGTGCCTTGCGGCGTTGCGGATTTCTTGTTTATCAGCACGCCGATCTTCTTCGGGTCCAGTTGGTATTCAATAGACGAAGACTCCATCGCGTCTTGATAGATCAACAAAAGATGGGGAGGATCGGCATCTTCTCGGGATTCCAGCTTCATTGACTTGGTGCCGGCCGATAGAGTTTCACCGTTGCACAGCGCGGAGATTGCGGCATCTTGACTCATATTCGGCAGGATTCGGAAAAATGTAATCAGCAGTAACCGATCCATGCTATTAAACATGCCCGTCTCGCGATAATCGGTGAAAATCCCTTTCGCTCCTTTCTGCAAAGAGGCGGAAAGTCGGTCGTGGAAGATCTGGAGCGTCTGCCAGTTATGCCCATCCACGCAGTATTGAATGACCTCCTTGGACACATGATCGCCGTCGGTTCCGTATTCCTGAAGATGCTGGCACTGCGCGGAGGTTGTGATGCGTTGACTGGTTTTCTGAAATTGATTGGACTGAGTCGTCCGCACCTCAGCGGCATAGCTTTCCAAGGTTGGAAATTCATTCCGAATTGTTTCGCTCGCCTGATAACATTCGCGAATACGCTCATCCAGCAAAGCACCATCCGTGACGACTTGGACCGCCCTATCTTTCTGGATGATCATGTGAAGAACATCTTTTGCTGGAAATGCAATTGGATTGAATAGTGCTTGAACATACTCCTGACGGGAGGGAGCTTGTCCGTACGCGATCCCTTTCAGGAGTATGATCCCGGCCATCCCAATACAAACCATCCGTGTATCGAATCTATTCATTCATCTGCTCCTCGCTTAAAAATTACCTGCCGCATCCTTCGCCCAACAAAGTACATTTAAAAACTGCACCCTGCCATTTGATGTCAGCCTCTTCACAACCGGAGTAGTAAGTAGATACATCATAATTATAATAGTTGGCAAGACTCTCAAGACAACTTGCGACATTAGACGCATCTGGAAAGTCGCCCGCCCCCTGGGATGCGGCAGCTAATTGCAACAACACTTCAAGGCAGGATACACACAGCCCGACGGCATTTTTGATATCCTCAAAGATTGAAGGGCCTACATATCGAGGACGGCATGTAGTAATGATCCAAGTGTATATAACATTTCTTGAATCGTGTTCATAAGTGTAGTGCCCCCGACACCACCTTTTATGTTCTAGATATTTGGTGGTTTTAATTTTTGTCCCACATATCGGGACCCCCCGGGTGTTGTAGATGATATCCTGATTGCAATCTCCATCATCACGGTCTTCTCCGAACCAAGCCAAAATAAAACAATTTTTAGGCAAATCGATGCAATCGTTGGCGTATTCGTCCCATTCTTCGCAGTTTTCAAGCTTGCAATCGTCAGGTGATTTTCCTGCCGGATATGCGGGCAAGGCAATGAACAGCCAAGCGCTGCACATGATCGGCATCAGGATGGCCCATCGGGCGGGATGTCGGTTTATACTCATTTGCTCTCCATTGGCTTGAGGACTTCGGCATATTTGGCGGAGGCCATGATCTTTTCGAAATCCTTGCGCACACGGGCAATGAAGGCGGGCTGGCGGATGTGGACGTTCATTTCGTCGCTTTGGAGGGTGCCGGCCATGGTGAGGTTGGCGCTGCCGAGAAATGCGCTCTGATTATCCACCAGGATCATCTTCTTGTGCAGGATGCGGTAGCCACTCATGAACAGGACGCGGACGCCGGACTGCTCCAGCGTGCGGGCGAAGTTGTAGGTGGCCTCGCGGACGCGGGCGGTGGTGCCGGGGCCGTATTCGCTGATGACGATTACCTCGAGGCCTTGCCGCGCTTTATCCTCCAAGGCGGTGTAAAAATCCTTGATGGGGCTGGTGGAACTGCCGGAGATGTAGTAGGCACTGACCCAGATGGAAGTCTGGGCGTTCTGGACAGCCTCGAGGATGGCCTGGCCGAAGGGGCGGGTGGGGAGCAGCCGCACCAAGCTGGCCTCCCCTTCAGCGTGGCGCAAGGCGCTACGGATTCCGAAAGCGCGCTCGGCCATGGTAGGATCGGCGTATAGAACATACCGAACGGCGGTCTTGGGGACGTTTTGCGGCGCACCGTGGGAGGCATTGTCTTGGAACACATAGCTGCTGGATTGCACCATGAGAACCCGGCCAGTCAGGCTGGTGCCGTTGCGAAGCGAGATTTCATCAGCTTGAGAAGTGGGGGTCAGGAGAAGAAGTGCACCCAGCACGGCAAAACGGGAGCCGGCATGCCCTCGTGCCACGGTTAGAGGTCTCAATATCCAATTTCCGATGTTCAACAGCCCATGTCCTTTGGGGCGATCGAAAAGCCCGATGAAGACGGGAGGTATTCCTTCTGTATAGCCCCGCCGTCTCGCCGGGATTGTCTTGTTTTCTTGAGCCTTGCTCATTTGGATCATGGTGAAGATCACGGCACGGGCTCCACTTTCACGCCGAACGATTCGAGAAATTGGTTTTTGTCCACAGGATCCATGTTCTTGGTATGGCGGATGAGGGTGAGCTCGCGTTCCCAGGCTTCACGACTGGACATATTGCTGACCATCGGTCGACTGAAGAAGTAGTCGGCCAACCATTTTTGCGGTTGCGGATAAATGACGAGTGCGCTGGACTCATAGACACGGGAGCCATCGAGTGCGCCTTCGGACCAATTGTGCGAGCCGACGATGATCTTACACAGGTCAACCGACACGAACTTTTCGTGCATCGGCAGGGCGGGAAGGCCGAGGCGGACGTCAATGCCCTTGGCACGGAGGCGCTCGGCCCATCGGGAGTGAGCGTCGTACAGGGCATCTTGGGGTGACACGGGCACATGGAGCAAGAGGCTGACATAAACGCCGCGGGCCGTGGCTTTTTCGAGTTCAGCGATGATTTGCCCCAGAAAACCTGTTGCGACTTTTTCGCCCGGTTCGGCAAGTTTATACATGGCGATCAGGATGGTTTGGTGGGCATTGCGGATCAGGTCAAGTAGCACGGGGGCGTAGGCTTCGTCCGGCAGGTAGGCGACCCAGGCATTGGTTTCCAACGGCGGGAAATCCACGTGTTCCACCAGATGATCCCAATCGGTGCGAGGCGCCGTGGGTGGCAGGCCGATCGGCCATTTTCCGGTCGGTACGGCGTTGGTCTCAACGAATGTTGTCTGCGTCTGTAGCGGGACAAACGGTTGGCATATCTTGGCGAATTCATCCAGCCAGTTGCTGTACCACGCGGCCAGTTCGGGAGAGTCGAAGCAGAGCATGTCTTCGATGTTCAAGGTCATTGCGCCCTTGGTCCAGTTGGCGGAACCCGTCCAAAAGAAGTGGCCATCGATAATGCCGGTTTTCATGTGCAGGCTTTCGCGGTCCGAACCGAACGTGCGAATTTCGACACCGGCGGCCGCCAGATTTTGCAGGACTTCCAGATTTCCTGAACCCAGCATCCCGACATCGGCCAAGATTCGGATGGCGCAGTCTCCGACTTGGGCACGTTCGGTTAACGCGTCCACGATGCGGTCTTCATTCAAGAGGAAGATGGCGACATCCACGCGGCTGGTGGCGGAGCGGATTTGCTCGGCCAGGTGTTCGAATGGTCCGGGATTGGGCAGGAAAAAGCTTTCGGGCGCCTCCGCCGAAAATCTTCGGGTGCCGGGCGCATTCACCCGACCCGGAGGCGAGCGAACGGCCGGGGGCTTGGGCAGGGGGAAGGATAGGCGTTCGGGCTTCGCACCGGAGCCATGAATTTCCGCGGCCATGTCGGAGGCCGTCAATTCATCCATCTTGGCCAAATAGACCGCCGCCAGCGCGGGCGAGGCGATTTTGATGGTGTCTTCGCAATTTAGGCCGAAGGCCTGTTGAGTCCAGTTGGCGGTGCCCGTGATGACGGTTTGGCCGTCCACCACGAGGTTTTTCATGTGCATTTTGCCGCGCTTGGGCGGTTCGATCAGAAATAACTGGACACCATGGCGGGTTAGTTTATCCAGAGTGGGTTGTTGGGCGGCTTCGCCCATGGTGACATCCGTCAACAAGCGCACGGGGATGCCTTTGGCCGGCAATGCGCAAAGCGCATCAATAAGATCGGGATGTGTGAGATAGAACTGGGCGAGGTCCACGCGGCTGGTGGCGGTGCGCAATTCATTCAGGATCAGATGGAGTGCCTCGCCGCGCGGGGAAAAGGCAACAGTCACTTCAACCGCCTGCGCCGGGAAGATTCCCGACAAGAGAAAGCACAACGGAACTAGGAAACCAGAAAAAATAAAACGCCAGTGTTTACGCGTCTGGCGTCTGGCGTCTGGCGGCTGGCGGCTGGCGTCTGGCGGTTGGCGGCTGGCGGTTGGCGTCTGGCGTCTGGCGTCTGGCGTCTGATATTCACAACGTTCGCATGGTGGATGGCGCTACTGGAAAAGTCAAGATTACGTTGTTCTGCGCCGACAAAAAAGCCGCCGGGGGGAACCCGGCGGCGGGGGCAGGGGTTGTTTTAACCCTTGCGGCTCTTTTCGCCCTTCTCGGCCATGGCGGCTTTGCGGGAGAGGCGGACTTTGCCGTTGTCTTCCACGCTGAGCACCTTGACCCAGATTTCCTCGCCCATCTTGACGACGTCTTCCGTGCGGTTGACGCGGAAGTCGGCGAGTTCGCTGATGTGAACCAAGCCTTCCTGACCGGGCAGGAATTCGACGAACGCGCCGAAATCCTTGATGCCGGTGACGGCGCCGCGGTAAATCTTGCCCACTTCCGCTTCGGCGGTGAGGGCTTCGACTTCCCGCAGGGCGGCGTCGAGGTTGTCCTTGTTGTTGGAGAAGATCGAGACCTTGCCGTCATCCTCGATGTCAATCTGCGTGCCGGTGGTTTCGGTGATGCGGCGGATATTCTTGCCGCCGGGGCCGATAAGCGCGCCGATCTTTTCGGGGTTGATGTGGACGACCATGATGCGCGGGGCATGGGGCGAGAGTTCCGGACGCGGCGCCGGCAGGGCGGCTTGCATGGTGTCCAGAATCTTCAGGCGGGCGGCATGGGCGCGGTCGAACGCGCCGGCCACCAAATCCCACTCGAGGCCGCGAATTTTGAGATCCACCTGGAAGCCGGTGATGCCGTCCCGGGTGCCGGCGACCTTGAAGTCCATGTCGCCGCAGTGGTCTTCCGCGCCGAGGATGTCGGTCAGCAGGACGGGCTTTTGGCTTGCGCCGGTGACGAGGCCGATGGAGATGCCCGCCACGGGCTTCTTCAGCGGCACGCCGGCATCCATCAGCGCGAGGGTGCCCACGCAAACGGAGGCCATGGAGGAAGAACCGTTGGAGCCCATGATTTCGGATACCACCCGCACGGTGTAGGGGTAGTCCGCCGGCATCATCTGCGCGATGGAACGCTCGGCGAGTGCGCCGTGGCCGATTTCGCGGCGGTTGAGGCCGCCGAGGCGTTTGACTTCGCCGGTGGAGTAGGGCGGGAAGTTGTAGTGCAGCGTGAAGCGCTTCTTGGTGTCACCGCCGGTGAGGCCGTCCATTTCCTGCTCATCCTGGCCGGTGCCGAGGGTGGCGACGGCGATGGCTTGCGTTTCGCCGCGGGAGAAGAGGGCGGAGCCGTGCACGCGCGGCAGCAAGGCCACATCGGCAATTAGCGGACGCAATTCGTCCATGGCGCGACCGTCCATGCGCTTGCCTTTTTCCAGCACGCCCTTGCGGACGATTTCAATTTCGATGACATCGAAGAGCATCTTGAACCGGTTTTCGGTCATGACTTCTTCGCCGTAGATTTCCTGCATCTTGGCGAAGGCGGCTTCGAACACCTTGCCCATCTTTTCCTGGCGTTCGAGCTTCTTGACGGTGAAGAGCGCGGCTTCGAGATCGGCGCCGGCAATTTCGCGCAACTTGGCGACTTGTTCGGCATCGGGGCCAGTTTCGGTGAAGGTCTTGGGCGGCAGGCCCATCTTGGCGCGCAGCTCAAGCTGGGCATCGCAAATGGCGACCACGCCCTCGTGGCCGAACTTCATGGCGGCGACCATGTCGGCGTTGCTGATTTCCTTGGCGGAGCCTTCGATCATCATGGGCAGGTCGCGGCGGCCGACATAGACGAGGTCCAAGTCGGAAGCCTTGAGCTGTTGCTGGGTGGGGTTGAGGATGAATTGGCCATCCACGCGGCCCACGCGCACGGCGCCGATGGGGCCGAGGAAGGGCAGCTCGCTGAGCATCAGGGCGGCGGAAGCGGCGTTGATGCTGAGGATGTCGCTTTCGTGTTCGCCGTCGGCGGTCATCAGCGCGTTGTTGATTTGGACATCGTTGAAGAAGCCCTCGGCAAAGAGCGGGCGGATGGGGCGGTCGGTGACGCGGGCGGTCAGGATTTCCTTTTCGGTGGGGCGGCCTTCGCGCTTGAAATACCCGCCGGGGAAACGGCCGGCGGCATAGAACCGCTCGCGGTATTCCACTTGCAGGGGGAAGAAATCAATGCCTTCGCGGGGCTTGCTGGTGGAGGTGACGGCCGAAAAGACCATGGTCTCGCCGAGTTGGCAAGTGGCTTGGCCGGCGGCCTGGCGGGCGAGCAGGCCCGTTTCGAATGTCATGGTTTTGCCGCCGAGATTCACGGCGACGGAGGTGGTGTTCTTCATCTTGCTTCTTTCCTTCTTTTCTTCTTCTTACTTACTGACTGCTTTTTCGACGTTTGAGCGCGGGGCATAAGCCGGCGTTTCGCGGCGATGCCGACGCGGCGCAAGGAAGGAAAGGAGGCCAGCCCGGTCCGTCCACGGCCGTGCCTGGTCGCCAGCGAGAGGGGCGGGCCTCCCCGCCAAGGGGGGCGCCCCCGCGGGACTAGCGGCGCAGGCCGAGGCGGGCGATGAGCTTCTGGTAGCGGGCGAGATCGGTGTCGCGCAGGTAATCCAGCAGGCGCCGGCGTTTGCTGACCATGACGATCAGGCCCCGGCGCGAGTTATGGTCGGCCTTGTGGCTCTGAAGGTGCGCGGTCAGGTCTTGGATCCGCTTGGAGAGGAGGGCCACTTGAACCTCCACGGAACCGCTATCCTTTTCGTGCTGTTGATATTCCTGCTTGATTGCCGCTTTGACTGCGCTATCCATCATAATGCTTGATCCAACTTCTCTTCTGCTTCTCTGGTCTTGATTGTTCGAAGGGCGGACTATACGGGCGGGGGTGGGGCGATGCAAGGCCAAAAATGGGCCGCAAAACCGCTTGCCAGCACGGGCGCCGGTTTGGTTTCATGCGCGGGCGTAGGCGGACGCCCCGCCGGAAAGGATCAAGCGTTTTATGGCCAAGAAAAACAAGAAAATCACAGGCAACATGCTCATCGCCCAGAGCGGCGGGCCGACGGTCGTCATCAACCAGAGTTTGATCGGCGCGGTGCTGGAAGCCCGGAAACACAAGGAAATCAAAAAGATTTATGGTGCGCTGCACGGCATCAAGGGGATCCTCAACGAAGACCTCATTGATCTGGGCCGCGAAAGCGTGGCCACCCTCAAGGCCGTGGCCCAGACGCCCTCCTCCGCCCTCGGCTCCGTACGCAAAAAGCCCACGCCCGATGACTGCGCCAAGATTTTTGAAAAGCTCCAGAAGTACGGCGTGCGCTACTTCTTCTATATCGGCGGCAACGATTCCGCTGAAACCGCGCACATCATCAACGAGGAAGCTAAGAAGGCCGGCTACGAGCTGCATTGCTTTCATATTCCCAAGACCATTGACAATGATCTGCGCGAAAACGACCACACCCCCGGCTTTGCCAGCGGCGCCAAGTTCGTCGCGCAGGCGTTCATGGGCGATGATCTCGACAATGCCGCGCTGCCGGGCGTGAAGATCAATGTGGTCATGGGCCGCCATGCCGGCTTCCTGACCGCTGCCGCCGCGCTGGCCCGCACCTATCCCGGCGCCGGCCCGCACCTGATCTATCTGCCCGAGCGGCCGTTCGATCTCGAACTCTTCCCGCAGCAGGTCAAGGCCATGGTCGAAAAGCACGGCCGCTGCGTGGTGGCGGTGTCCGAAGGCATTGCCGACATCACCGGCACGGCCATTGCCGCCACCTTCACCAAGGAAGTGGACAGCCACGGCAACGTACAGCTTTCCGGCTCCGGCGCGTTGGGCGATGCACTGGCCAACCTCATCAAGACCAAGACTGATATCACGCGCGTGCGCGCCGACACGTTCGGCTATTTGCAGCGTTCGTTCCCCGGCGTGGTCGCCGCCAACGATGCCAAGGAGGCGTTCGCGGTGGGTCGCGCGGCGGTCAAGCTGGCCACCAGCGGCGATGTGGATGGCAGCGTGGCCATCCGCCGCAAGAAGGGCAAGAAGTACCAGGTGTATTTCGAGCGCGTGGAGTTGCGCAGCGTGGCCAAGGAAACCCGCCACATGCCCAACGAGTTCATCGCCGCCAATGGGTGCGACGTCACCAAGGCGTTCATAGACTACGCCGCCCCCATCGTGGGCCCCCTGCCCAAGATTGGCCGCTTCAAGCGGATCAAGGTGAAGAAGTAGAGTGGTGAGGAATGGCGGAGTATAGGAGTCAGGGAGTGCAGGAGCAAAACCGATATTCGCTCTCTCCCTCCTATGCTCCCCCTTGCCACGCCCCGGAATTTCTAGCTCCCTAAACTCCTAAACTCCTAAACTCCTAGACTTCTAGACTCCTAGACTCCTAAACTCCTAGCCCCTCTAGACTCCCAAGGACCTGCCATGCCCCGCCGCAAACGACTCGACACCTCACCGGAATGGAAAGCCCTTAAGGCGCATGCCGCGCAGATGAAAACCGCTTCGCTGCGGGAGCTGTTTGCGGCGGACCCAACGCGCGGCACCTCCTTCAGCCTTGATGTGGGCGGATGGCATTTGGATTACTCCAAAAACCTGATCACCACCGAAACCATGCGGCTGTTGCAGGCGTTGTGCTCCGCCGCCGATTTGCGCGGCGAAATAGATGCCATGTTCGCCGGCAAAAAGATCAATCAAACCGAGAACCGCCCCGTCCTGCATATTGCCCTGCGCAACCGCGCCGATACGCCCATTTATGTGGACCGCAAGGACGTCATGCCCGCCGTCAACGCGGTGCTGGCCAAGATGAGCGATTTTGCCGCGCGCGTGCGCGCCGGGGAGTGGCGCGGGTTCACCGGCCGGCCCATCCGCAACATTGTCAACATCGGCATCGGCGGCAGCGACCTCGGCCCCGTCATGGCCTATGAGGCGCTCAAGCCCTATAGCCGGCGCGATCTGACGGTGCGTTTTGTCTCCAACGTGGATGGCACGCACATCGTTGAAACCGTGCGTGACCTGGATGCGGCCGAAACGCTCTTCATCGTGGCCTCCAAGACGTTCACCACGCAGGAAACCATGACCAATGCCGGCACCGCCCGCCAATGGCTGCTGGAGCGCTTGGACGACCCGGCGGCAGTGGCGCGGCACTTTGTGGCGGTCTCGACTGCCGCCCAGGAAGTGCAGGCGTTCGGCATTGATCCAGCCAACATGTTCGAGTTCTGGGATTGGGTCGGTGGGCGCTACTCGCTGACCAGCGCCATCGGCTTGCCACTGATGATCGCCATCGGCCCGGAAAACTTTGTGGCCATGCTGGAAGGCTACCATGCCATGGACCGCCATTTCGCCACTGCGCCCTTCACGGCCAACATGCCCGTGATCCTGGCGCTGCTGGGCATCTGGTATGGCAACTTCTTCGGCGCGCAGAGCACCGCGCTGCTGCCTTATGACCAATATCTCTCGCGCTTCGCGGCCTACTTCCAGCAGGGCGACATGGAAAGCAACGGCAAGCGCGTGACTAAAAACGGCAAGATCGTGGCCTACGAAACCGGGCCCGTAGTGTGGGGCGAGCCCGGCACCAACGGCCAGCACGCGTTTTATCAGTTGATTCATCAGGGCACCAAGCTGATTCCATGTGACTTCATCGGCTTCTGCCGCAGCCACAATCCCGTGGGCGACCACCACGTCAAGCTGATGAGCAACTTCTTTGCCCAGACTGAAGCGCTGGCTTTTGGCAAAACTGCCGAGGAATGCCGCGCCGAAGGCGTGCCCGAAAAGCTCGTGCCGCACAAAACCTTCCCCGGCAACCGGCCCACCAATACCCTGCTGGCCGACCAACTGACCCCCGAAACCTTCGGCCAGTTGGTTGCGCTCTATGAACACAAGATTTTCGTGCAGGGCGTGATTTGGAACATTTTTTCGTTTGATCAGTGGGGCGTGCAGTTGGGCAAGGTCCTCGCCAACCGCATCCTGCCCGAGCTGCAAGACAAATCCGCCCCCCTCCAGCACGACAGCTCCACCAACGAACTCATCCGCCGCTTCCGCGAAAGAGCCTAGCCATTCCAAGCCATTCAGGCGTCAAGGCGCGCACAAGTCGGCGATAGCTTGCAGACGGCTCAATAGCATGGGCAAACGTTGTTGGCTGGCCTCATCGCTTGCCAAATGGCCCGGCAGGGAATCAATGAATTTGGGCAATCCCAGTAAACGCCGAATTTCACAGCCCACATAGTTGCGCATGGCGGGTTCTTCCGCGGCCAACTCGTCCACAAATGCGGCGCGTCCGTCCACGATGGTCACCACATCTTCCAAATCATGGCTGCCAAAGAAATCGTTTCTGCCGCGGTCGGCAAAAGCAACCAACTTGGTGGCAACAAAACTGGTGGCGCTCACGATTCGCGCGGTGACCTGATCCCATGTCTTGAGGCTGGCCCCGCGCAGGGCGTGCGCGAACCACGGGTTGCTCTTTTGCCCTGCTGTGTCCTGGGCTGGCATGATATCCACCCTCGTGCCATGGTAACGCCGGCGGCAAATCGGCGCGCCCGCGCTGGTGTCATGGTGGAAGCCCAGTTTTCGCAATCGTGCTTCCAACGCGGCATGCTGGAGGTGGGTGATCACCGCAACAATCACATCCACATCGGCCGTGGGTCTGAGGGAGGCCAGATGGGGATGATCCAGCAGGAATCCCACAATGGCCCCGCCGGTGAAAGCGTATGGGGTTTGGAGCAAATCCAACTGCCGGGCAATCGCGGCGAGAGAATGAAAATCAATGGGGCGCATGACCACCGAGTTTTTTGTGAACAATCTTCTCCGCCAATTCCCGCTCCCGGGCCCGGCCCGCGCCGCGCAGGGCATCCGCCAGAACGAGCCATTCATATAGCTTGGGGTCCCGGCGGGCGGCGTCGGGAACGGAACGACACAAGGGTTTGATTTCCACGCCTGCATACTCGCCTGCCGGGTCTGGCCAAACCGGTAAATTGGGGTCGTCCCGCACAACTTTAAAAAACTGTTTCAGCGGTGGAGCGGCAAAACCGGTGGGCATGCCTCTGGTGCGCCGGCCGGGTTGAACCGGAAAGACATATTTCAATCCGTGGATCAACAGTTCGACAACGGAGGATTCAATAGCGACATCTTCCAGCGAATGAATCAGCCCGGCCTGCCGCGCCCGATGAAAAGCCTGATTGGCCTCGGATGCACTGATCCCAAGTTCCCGCCCCAATTGCGCAAACGTGCAATCCAAGCCTCCCCGCACCAGAAGTTTCAGGGTGACTAATATATCTTGTCTCTTTAGGCTCATATAAATACGCTATTCGCGAATTGCGAATATGTCAACCCCAACTGGCCGGTCGCTGGCGTTTTTCTTTTCGCCCGCTTCAGGGCTCGCAGAGGTGGGCCAGCGCGACGGCACGGGACCAGGGCAGGAGATGCTCCCGCCACAAAAACAGCGCCACGTCCGTGGGGAGCGCGGGCGCGATGTTCGGCGTGACGGTACGTACGTGGTCCAGCATCTGTAACTCACCGCCCAGATCGGTCAGCAGCAGCGCGATTTGTTCGCGATCGCCCGCAGCCAGCGCCGCTTGAAAATCTGCTGGATGCTGCGCGGCCTTGGCTTCAGCCTCGGCGCAGGTGAGTTGTTGGTAAGCCGTGAGCGCGCGGTACAGGGCGCGGTGCGCCTCGACGGGATCGGCAGCGCCGGCGGGTGCGAGCGCGTAAAAAATATCGGCCAGCGGCGGCGCGGGCAGGCGCGGTTCGGGGGCGGGCCATGGGGGTGGGGTGGCGCGCGCGGCGGTGGCGCACGCGGCCAGCGCGCGCAGCAACTCCGCCACACACTCCGCGCGGCGTTGGGGCAGGGGGGCGGCAGGGTCCGGCATCAGGAGAAAACCACCGTGCGGTTTTTATACACCAGCAGGCGGTGGTGCAGGTGCCAGTAGATGGCGCGGGACAACACGATTTTCTCGAGGTCGCGGCCAAGGCGCACCAGATCATCCACGCCCTGCCGGTGCGAGACGCGGTGGACATCCTGCTCAATGATGGGTCCTTCATCGAGGGCGGCGGTGACGTAGTGCGCCGTGGCGCCAATGATCTTGACCCCGCGCTCGTGGGCCGCACGATAGGGGTTGGCGCCGGCAAAGGCGGGCAGGAAGGAGTGGTGGATGTTGATGATCCGCATGGGGAAAGCATCCACAAACGCCGGGCTCAGGATTTGCATGTAGCGCGCCAAGACCACCAGGTCCACCCCAGCCTCCCGCAGCAACGCGATTTGTTGGGCCTCGGCGGCGGCCTTGGTGGCGGCCGTGACGGGAATATGGTGAAACGGCAGGCCGTGGCGTTCGACAAGACCGCGGTGGTCCTCGTGGTTGGAGAGCACCAGCACCAGCTCGGCGGGCCATTCGCCGCTTTCGTAGCGGGCCAGGATGTCATAGAGGCAGTGGGCCTGCTTGGACACCATGACGGCCATGCGGTGGGGCTTGTCGGAGCGGAACAGCCGCCACGTCATGTGCAATGGGTCGGCAACCGGCGCGAAACATCGTGTGAAGTCATCCAGCGGGCAGCCAAAGCCGGCCAATTCCCACTCCATGCGGGCGAAGAATACGCCTTCCTGGTTGTCCACATATTGGTCGAGCGCAATGATGTTGCCGTTGTGCTGCGTGATGAACGACGACAACGCCGCGACAATGCCGCGTTGGTCAGGGCAGGAAACCAAAAGAATGGCAGTGGGGGAGGGCATGACGTTGAGCGGGCGGGCGGCTAGTCGTTTTGCGGAATCTCGGGCGGGATGCGCGCCGAGAGATCAGGGGCGGACTCCGCGCCGCGCTCAGTGGCCGCGAAAGTGGCCACAATGGGCCGGTGGTCCGAGGCGCGTTCGAGGCCGGGCGCCCGCACGGCGTAGCACTTGTCGGGAAGTACTTCCGGCAGCAGGCCGCGGCTGGCCAGCATAAAATCAATGCGGTGATAGACATCATCGTTCTGCCGGTGGGTCCAAGCGTCACCCACAGCATCGGTGGGGCGCAGGTCATGCAGCAGGGTTTCGCGTTTATAGGTGCGGATTTCGCGCACGGCGGCGGAGGAGGGGTCGTCGTTGAAATCGCCCACCACCAGCAGGTTGACCTCCGGGTTTTCGCGGAGGGCGTCGCGGACGTGGTTGTTCAGCAGACGGGCTTCGCTACGGCGCATTTCGGCCTGCCCGAACGAATGGAAGACCTTGGACTTCAGGTGTGCCACCATCAGCCGCAGGCGGTAATCCGGATTGATTTCGATGGTGATGTCAATCACGCCGCGCAAAATGGGAAACTGCGCGGGGCCGATGGTATAGGTATCGCTGGTGTGCGATTGCCGCTCCACGATGGGGAAGCGCGACAGCACGGCGATGTTGAGATCGGACTTGCCCCGGCGCAGATATTCCTCGTGGGGATAATCCAAACCGGCCTGCCGCAGGTTGTATTTGAACTCGGCCCAGGCGGCGGGGTCGCCCATTTCCTGCACCGCCAGAATATCCGGTGCGGCCGCTTGAATGGCGTTGATGATGGCTTCCGTTTCCTCGCGCGGCTTGGGTTCAAGAGTGTCGCTGTTGCCGTCGCGGTCCAGTAGGGCGTACTGGTGCAGGTTGAAGGTCATTACTGAATATTCGCCAGCCACCGCGCGCGGAAAACCGGCGGGGGCGGCGGATTCAGCAACAGCCGGCGCGGGCGCGCACGTTGAGCGACCGCAACCGGAACCAATGAACACAACAGCCAGCAGCCAGCCGGCCGCCAACAACAATGCGGTACGCTTCATGGCGGCGCCTATTTCTTTTGGTAGGCGGCTTCGATCCGCTGGGCAATGTCGCGATACTTGATGTCCACCGCGTAGATTTCCTTGAAGTAACCGGTGGCCTCTTGCGCGCGGCCCATCTTCTCAGCCAGCACGCCCATTTCATACACCACGTCTTTCTTGGTGTCGTCCATCAACGTCAGCTCGGATGCCGCCTTCTGGAGCTGCTCAAACGCGATGTCATATTGTCCCTTGGCGGTGAAGCACAAC
>Ga0116189_1000985_pt1 | contig 23341 bp, 24 predicted proteins | sample AD_JPNTR3_MetaG_FD_89895 | JGI IMG/M metagenome (GOLD analysis project Ga0116189, IMG submission 89895) | Active sludge microbial communities of municipal wastewater-treating anaerobic digesters from Japan - AD_JPNTR3_MetaG | ecosystem: Engineered > Bioreactor > Anaerobic > Digestate | place... | reverse complement strand
TCCGGGCCGGGGGGCTAGCCCCCCGATGTCTTTCTAAATACCGGTTGACTGGCCATCCTCAACTCAGCAAACTGGGGAAAATTGTTGGCCAAAAACTGGGGAATTTCAAATGGCCAGTCACAGCTTCCGCCTTCGCTTGTCCGGAATAGAGCGATTTCGGTGCCGTAAGGATTCTGGTAGCGGTTGTTGGCCGGCTTCAGGTGGTCGATCTGACTTGGCATTCCCATACACGAAACCTCCGTGAAGCTGCCGCCGCCGACTCCGACGTAATAGGCGTTGGAATGAGTCGGGTACCACTGGGCGGCAGCCCGATCCTCCAGCCCTTGAAGGAATCGATCGGCTCAGGCATGTAGTGGTAGTACTCCCCTTCAGCGTAGACCAACTCTCCCAGACCCCCGGTCTTGTAAATTTCACGCATATGGTGGAGATCCGCGTGGAAGCATGAGGTCTCGAACATCATGTACTTCAGTCCGCTGGTCTTTACAGCCTCGTGAAGCCGGTCAGCATCCTCCAGGGATTCAAAGACGGCGGGCACCGCGCAGGCCACATGTTTGCCGTGTTTTAGTTAGGGCCGCAATAGCGTGTTCAGCGTGACTGGGTGCATCGGTAGCCACGAATACGGCCTCGATCCTTGGGTCTTTAACCAACTCTTCCAGGGAAGGATATGTCTTCCGACACTTGACAACCTTGGCGAGAGCAGCGCAACGTTCGGGAATCAGGTCGCTGACGGCGACAATCTCGACGTTCGGGTGATGTTGAAAGCTGAAGTCGACGGCGAATTTGCAAACGCCGTATCCCACTAGCCCCACCCTGATCTTGCGGTCGGACACAGGCTGCCAGCCCTCCGACGCCGTGGGGTCGCGGGGCTGCGTTTCGAAACCCTGGATCGGCCTCTCCTGAGTACTGGTCGCCGAAAGTACAAATCCGCCAGCCAGGCTGGCCTTCATGAACGAGCGACGATCTGTCGGCTTCATGATGATCCTCCTTGTCGCCCGAAAATACCATAAGCCCGCAGGCTGTTCGCCGGAAAAGCTTCAGTCTTGGACATTCCTAGTTCGTTTTCGGCGCACTGGATGACGAGTGTCCAGCAGATGATCTGGGCTCCCAGATAGAAGCCCTGAGCTATGACTCCTTCAATCTGCGATCGGTCCGTCCGGATCCACAAATCGGTCCAATCCTGGCCGTCCTTCCAGAGGAAAACCTGGCCCTTAATCAGACGACAGTTGCGGTCGATCCCGGCGATGGTGGTCATATCGTGCTCGGTCGCCCTCGCAGACGGTCCCGAAGTCGCAGGCAACCTGGCCGGCGGTTGCACGCAGCATGGAATTCGGCGTAGTCTGGACCCGGTCGGAAGCCTTGGACTACAACAGTGATGACGCAACGCAGGACTTTCGGGCAAGCGAACGCGTGAGAGACCCTGGAACCATGCAGTTCGCTCTAAGGTTGACCTTTTGACTTTCGGGAGGATGAAATTGATGACACCGCGTAGTCTCTTTATTTTGATAGCAGCTTTCGGCCTGGGCGTTGGGGCGGCGCATGGCCAGACCGTCGGCCAGCCCTTAGCGCCCTGGACCGAAGGCACGCTCGACATCCATCAGATCAATACAGGCAGAGGGAATTCGGCTCTTCTTGTATTCCCGGACGGCACTACTCTGCTCGTGGACGCCGGCGCGCTGGCTGCCCGCACCGAACGGCATGTGCCTCCGCGACCCGACGAGTCCCACAGTCCGGGCGAGTCAATCAGCCGCTACATCAAGCGCTTTCATCCGAAAGGAGAAGCTGCGGTTCTCGATTACGCGCTGTTGACACACTTCCACGGCGATCACATGGGCGGCATCAATGGGAGCTCGAGGGCGTCGTCCCTTGGTCCGTACAAGCTGTCCGGCATAACGGAAGTCGCTGAATACGTGCCGATCGCGAGGATGCTCGATCGCGGGTGGCCCGACTACGACTACCCTTCACCCCTCACAGGCGCGACGATTGAGAACTATAAAGCGTTCCTGAAATGGCAGGAAAAGCATCGAGGGATGACAGTCGAGCGGCTGCGCCCTGGGCGAAAGGATCAGATTCGACTGGTGAACTCCCCGGAGAAGTACCCGAACTTCGAAATCGTCATCGTGATGGCGAACGGCGAGGTCTGGACCGGCGTAGGAACCGCAACCCGCCAGCACTTTCCGCCTCTCGCGGAGATCAAGCCTGGCGAACTCCCGAGCGAGAATGCCTGCAGCGCCGGCTTCCGACTCAGTTATGGGGCGTTCGACTATTTTAGCGGCGGGGACATCCCGGGGATTCCCGAGCCGGGAGCGCCGAATTGGCACGACGTCGAGACCCCGGTGGCTAAAGCGGTTGGCCCGGTGGAAGTCAGTGTACTGAATCATCATGGCTACATTGACTCTCAGAATTCCTTTTTCTTGAACGCCCTTCGTCCCCGCACCTGGATTCTGCCAGTCTGGGATTCGGCTCATCCCACCCCGTCGGTTTACAACCGGCTCCGTTCGCCAGGGTCGTATCCCGGTCCGCGAGACCTCTTCATGACAAACATGCATCCAGCCAATCGGATCGTGACTCCAGGGCTTGCCGAGGTCACCAGCCACCAGGGGCACATCGTGGTTCGGGTCAGCCCCGGAGGCGAGTCGTACAAAGTAATCATCCTGGATGACAGCGGGGAGACCTACCAGGTGACGGCCGTCCACGGCCCTTTTCAGACGAGGTGACGGGGGCAAGAAGTCGAATCCTTCGAATATCGATTGAATATCGTCAAGTCACGATCTTACTTTCAATTCCCAGTGCGTCGGCGATGCGGGCGAGTGTTCGGGCTCGATGCCCTACGCCAAGAGCGAAATGATGCGTGGGACCGTGCGACACCCAGCGCTTCAGAAACGTCCGGACGTCCGGCTGAAAGAAGCCGCGCGTGTTTGTGTTTCCCGTGGCAGGAATAGCGCCGGCCACACTCTCGCCCTCCGCCAGGATGAATCGAAAAGAGCCCTGGGCCGTGACTCCGATGCTCAGCATCGTAATCGGGCCTTCCTTGATCTTGAATTCCACGCTCGCGCCGCTCCCCGGCTTGCCGTGATACTTCACCAAGCTGCGCAGTATCGGTTTTCCGTCGGCGATGTTGATATGGTGAGGTCCGTCGTGACCGACAAGGACAAAGCCCTCGCGGAAATCGATAGGATGAAATTCCGCAAAACTCCCTCCGATGTCGATCCGGTCCATGAGCAGCATGGCTACGCAGGTCTTTAAATCTGACTCTCCGCACATCGGAAAACCGGCGGCCGTCAGGAGAGAATTTCCTACGATCAAATTGGTGACGAGGTTACGTAGGGGGCTTCCGGGTTCTCCCTCGTAATAGTAGGCTAGCCCGTCCAGTTCGTGCAGCTCCACGAACTTGTCGAGCGCAACTGCCACCCGCGCAGCCGTCGCCAGATCCTCCGGGGTCAGTTTGCGAGTCACCGGGTCCGGACCAGGATTTGGTGTATCGAACAGAGCCAAAATGGCCTCGCATTTACGGTCCACTTCTTCGCGCGTAACTTCCCGCTCAAGCCGAAGCAGGTCGTCCGCTTCCGTCTGCACCACATGACAACCGAAGGCCGCAGTCAGAGCTGCCTGGTCCGTTTGCATGTCGAACATATGCTCGATCGGGTGTCCGAAATGTCCGATACGAGCGCGCTTGACGTCGTGCAGCGCCATCGCTACGTCACACCAGTCTGCGATTTCCGCATCTGCCTCGGCGTCTCCTTCCAGTGTCCCTAGAATGACCTCGGGAGGCCGCTTGCCCATGCGAAGGGCCACGCCGGTAAATTCGGGTACCGAGCAGAAGTCGTCGTTCGCAAGCTGCATATGAGTCGTCGTTCGGGCGTAATCGAGCGCGGCGAGAGGTTGAAGGGCGACTAACACGATGGGAACGTCGAGATTGCGAACAATACTTGCGAACGTCCCCGAAGTCGCGTAGGTCAGCATGTCACAAAAGACCAGATCGAGGTCCGCAGCCTTCAATCGTGGGAGGAGCGCATACGCATCCTGGGCTTTGTCCACGATTCCGAAATTCTCTACCGATACTCCCGTTACTGCGGTTTTGCGAACCAGCACATCGAGCTTGCCACGCAGTTCATCGAGCAGCCCCGGGAACTGTCTCCAGTAAACGTGATATCCAACTCCAAAAACGCCAACGCGGGCAGTGCGGGGCTTCCGCCGTTCCACTCTCATGCATGTCCTCCCGCCACAGCTCCCGCCGGGAGGCGCCGGCCGGTAACCAGGACCAGCCAGGCCACAGGGTACAGGAGAGCCGAGGCTAGAAAAACGGGTGTGAAGGAGAAGTGATCGGCGACCGGACCGACGATCAGGCTCGAAATCATTCCGGCAACTCCGCCGCTGGTGCCGGTCAATCCGACTGCAGTCCCGGTCTCTTCCGGCGCAACCGTGTCTCCGATCAGGGTGATGAAGTTTGCTATCCAGATCCCATGGGCAAACATAAGGACTGACATAAGGGCGATGGCCAGTCCCGTGGTTGGCGCACCGGCCGCGAGCCACGAAGCCGGCGTAAGAAGCGCCGAGAACAGCATCAGCGCTAGGCGAGCTCGGCGAGCCGGCCAGCCGCGAGCGACCAGTAGATCGGAGGCTCGCCCCGCACCGATGTTCGTCACTCCAAGGACCAGGAAGGGTATCCAAGTCAGGGCACCTATCTCCGAGAGCGAAAGCCCGCGCTCGCGCGAAAGGTACTGCGGGATCCAGAACATGTAGAAGTAAAAGACCGGGTCGAAGCAGAAACGCGCCCACAGCAGCCGGCGAACTTCAGGCCGGCGAAGCAGCGAGCCGAAACTCACCCGACTGCGGCTTGCGCTCGTGCTGGTCTCCGGCGTGCCACGAAAAGCGAGACGCCACCCGACCAGCCACAGAATGCCCAGTCCCGCCGTCGCCGCAAAGGTCGCACGCCAGCCGAACACGCCGGCCCACCAGGCGCACAGCGGCGGCGCCAGAACCGCGCCAAATGCCGAGCCCCCGTTCGCCAGCCCGACAGCCAGGCCGCGTCTTGCCGGAGGCATCCACTCCACGGCGCCTTTGGTGGCGGCCGGAAAACACGAACCCTCACCCACGCCCAGAAAGAACCGGGCCGCTCCCAGGCTCCAGGGGCCGATCGCCAGTGAGTGAGCGGCGCTCGCTGCCGACCAAACCCCGAGGGAAAGCGCCAATCCCCGCCGGGTGCCGAGCGCGTCCATAAGCCGTCCCCCGAGAGCGAACATCACCGTGTAGCTGAGGACGAAGGCGAATACCACCCGGGAGTACACGGTGTTCGACATCCCAAACTCAGCCGTGATGTCCGGCGCTAGCACGCTCAGAACCTGCCGGTCGAGGAAGCTGAGCGCTGTGGCAAAAAACAGAAAGATGCAGAGAATCCAGGCCCGTGCCGGGGAAATTCCAGCGTAAGCAGGTCCAGAACCTGCAGAAGATGCTTCTTGTCCGGGCGCCGCCGGTCCGCCGCTCGAATTTGTGGGAGATATGGACATCAGCTCTATCCCCTTCTGTATACGTCGGTGTTGAGATACTTTAGTCCGGAGTCGACGACGAGCGTGACTACCGTCGCGCCTGGACCGAGCCGTTTGGCCACTTGCATCGCGGCCAGGACGTTGGCCCCGGACGACGTGCCAGCGAAAATTCCTTCTTCTCGTGCGATGCGCCTCGCCATATCCTTCGCGTCTTCAGTCTTGATTGCCACTACTTCGTCAACCAGGCTGGGATCCCAGAGCGGAGGAGTGTAGCCAATCCCAACTCCTTCGATGTTGTGGGGACCGGGCTGCCCGCCCAGCAGTACGGACGACTCGGCCGGTTCAACGGCAACGATTTTCACACTCGGTCGATGCTTCTTCAGTACGGTGGCGACTCCGCGACAAGAAGCGGCCGTACCGACGCTGTGCACGAAAGCGTCGATCTTCCCCCCGGTTTGGGTCCAAATCTCTTCCCCAAGCAGGTAATAACCGGAGAGGCTGTCCAGGTTGTTCAGCTGGTCGATCCAGTACGTGTGCGGTTCCCGACTAAATTCGCGCGCCGTCTCTATCATGTCGAGGATCAGCTTCTTGGTGGTCTGCCCCCCTTCACTCTCCACAAGGGTCAGCTCGGCGCCTAAGGCCGACATCTGGTCGAGCTTCTCGCGACTGAACGCATTGGATGTGACGATTCGAAGACGATAGCCTTTTGCGGCGCAGACCAAGGCGAGAGAGGCGCCCGTGCTGCCACCGGTATACTCGACCACTGTGTCTCCCGGCTTAAGTCGACCCTCTTCCTCGGCGCGCGCAATCACCGCCTGTGCCATGCGGTCCTTCATGCTGCCGGTCGGGTTTTCCCACTCCAGCTTCACTAAAATCTCCGCGCTCCCGCTGGGGACAATTTTCTGAAGACGAACCATTGAGGTATTTCCGACAGCATTGAGGACGTTCATGGATCATCAGATTGAACCTGTTGAGGATAAACGTCAACGGTCAGTGCGACGGGCAGCAACGGCGGATCTCCGGGGAGCACCGAAACACGCAACGAATTTCGATCGAAAGTTGGAAAAGGCAGGGTTTGTCGTCCCTCCTTCAGGTGGCCGAAGTTATCCCGAGGAGAAATCTTGTTTTTGAGACGCAGGGATCAGACTGCGTTTAAGCAGGTGAACCGGGGAAAAGGGGATCTGGACACAGGCAAAAAAGCAGGAGCCAAAACGTATTTACCCGAAGCCAAGTGCAAAAACCAGGGTGACGTCCTTTGTAGATGCTATGCAGGAGGGTGGGTTTCGAATCCGCCCGGAAAAGCGCCGGCCGGATTCGAAACGCACCCTGCGGAGCTGGCTACGCCGATCATGGTAGCGAACCGGTCGTCTTTCAACGATCCGCCAACCGGGATCGCTCGTTCACCATTCTCCTGACCGCCTGAACTCGTGCTTGAACCAGGGGTTTTAGACGAGGATCCAGTTTGAGGCAGCGGTCGAGATCCTTTTGGCCCTCGTCTGGATTACCTTCAAGCAACCGCAGCAGGCCGCGGTTCATGTAAGCAGTGGCATAGTCTGGGTTTTCTGTAATGGCACTATTAACGTCGGCCAGTGCTCCCTTCAGATCCCCCAGGCGAAATCGCAGAGCGCCGCGATTGTTCAGTGCTTGCCAGAGACGAGGATCGAGCCTGACCGCTTCATTGTAGTCAGCCATTGCGCCTTCGAGGTCGCCTTTGTCCTGCCGCATCTCGCCCCGGTTGTTGTAGGCCGCAGCAAAAGCAGGGTCGATTTCGATAGCACGGTTGAAATCGGCCGCCGCCTGTTCCATCTCACCTTTGTCGCGAAGAGCGTTCCCACGGTTGTTGTAAGCTGCGGCATACCCCGGCTGGAGCTCAATGGCCCGACTAAAGTCGGTAATGGCAGCGTCAGCCTGCTCGAGCAGGCGCCTGACCAAACCACGGTTGTTGAAAGCCTCCGCGAGATCGGGGTTGATGCTCAGCGCCCGGTTGAAATCTGCAATCGCTTCCAAAAACTGTCCTTTGCGTCGCTTGGCGTTGCCGCGATTGTTGTAGGCGATTGCCAGACAGGGGTCCTGCTTGATCGCGGAGGAGTATTGTCTGATGGCTCCGTCAAGGTCGCCTTTTCGATACCGGACGCCGCCCTGCTGGAGGTATCTGAGTGCGACGCCGGCTGATTCCGGGCGTATCGTTCGCGCACAGCCCCCTACGCTCACGATGGGCGGGGCTCCGCTCCGGATCTCTTCCGAGGCTTGTACGGCACCCGTTGCCGAGACTGGGTCGGATAGCGTAAGCAGCGCGAATAACGCGAATAAAATGAAGCTAAACCTCTCCGTCCTGTTGTGATGCGTCATGTTTGAATCTCCTCGGGGCGGTGCCATAGAATCAAGACAGTTTTTTTTCAACACCCCGCCACGTCATCAACTGACAGCACTGGCCCCACAACGCGGATTCTAGGACTCACGGGACGGAGGAATCTTGTAGGTTTCTTGGAATGATTTGAGGACTTTTTTAAATGAATTTTGAATCCTCGCCAAACGGTTCGTCGTTGCCCTCGTATAGATTTGGTTCATTCGAACTTGACCCGTCCGAACGTCGTTTGAAGCACGATGAAACCGGCATCGAGTTGACCCCAAAAGCCTTCGACACGCTCCTGCTGCTTGTGCAAAACAGCAGTCGTTTGCTGGAGAAGGAATACTTCATGCGGACGCTTTGGCCGGACAGCGTTGTCGAAGAGGCCAATTTGGCCCATTACATTTCTCAACTGCGAAAGGTCCTTCAGGAAAAATCACCCGGTGAGCAATTCATCGAAACCGTACCCAAGGTTGGCTACCGCTTTGTCGCTCGCGTCGAGGTGATCCCGGCCGTAGAGCCGCCGGCGCCCGGTCAGCTCCCCAGGGACGAGTGACATCGGCGTAGGTGACGAGGACCGCGGCCGATTGTCGGCCGCAGCTCGGGAAACTCCAGCACGCCAGCACCGTATGCGGACGCTGCTCTGGTTCTCGCCAGCCGTCCTGTTCATGGCTCTTCTGGCGGCAAGCAGCTGGCGGTTGCTCAAGCCGACAGGAAAGTCAACGCCGGTTCTGATTGCCGTACCTTTCGCGACCGAGCCGGGAGCCGAGTTCAACCCAACCTTTTCTCCCGATGGTAGTCAGGTGGCGTTTGCCGGCTTTGTTGATGAAAAGAAACCCAATGTCGACATCTACGTGAAAAGCGTGGGCTCTGTAGAGCCGCTTCGCCTCACCTCTGGCTCTGAAGTGGACGCCCAGCCTTCCTGGTCTCCGGATGGCACCCTGATAGCGTTTTTCAGGTTCAAGAACGATCGTTTCATAATCTATACCATTCCCCCTCTGGGGGGAGTTGAGCGGAAAGTCTACGAGACGAAGTATCTCTGGAAACCCGGGTTCATGACACGGCTTCTCGCATGGACTCCCGACAGCAAGGGGATTGTCGTCTCGGAGAGCCAGTCGTTCCATGACCCCAATTCGCTTTTTCTGATCAAGTTGGAGACGGGCGAGAAGGTGAAGCTGACGTCGCCGCCGACCGGGTTAGTCGGTGATTGCGACCCCGTTTTCTCGCCGGATGGCCGGATTCTCACGTTCTGCCGGGTACGCGCCCCCTGGTCGTTCAGCGACCTGTACCGGCTCGATCTCTCCGCTGATTTCACGCCAGTTGGAGAGGCTGTGCCTCTAACCGATCGGATGCCCCTGAAATCTCGAGATTTCGCCGGCCACGCGTGGACTGGCGACGGCACAGAAATCATCGCCTCCTTACACCGTGGATGGCATACGCGTGATTTTTGGCGAATCCCTTTGGATAACCCGGAACGCTCAACTCGGCTTCGGCTGGCCGAGGAGCGAGGCACCTGGCCAGTCATTTGCGGCCCCGCCCGGCGGATGGCCTTTATACAGGAGCAGCCAGGCATCGCCAGTATATGGTCCTTTGAGGAACCGGGTGAGTCGAAACGGCAACCGAAGCCCACGAGATTGCTCGGCTCAACCCATTGCGAAGGTCGTTCCCAGGTTTCTCCCGATGGTAATAAGGTCGCCTTCGAATCGGCGAGGACGGGGTTTTCCGAGATCTGCGTTGCGAACAGTGACGGAACCGGATTCCTCAGACTGACAGATCACGGCGGCCGCTGCAGATCGCCGGCATGGTCGCCGGACAGCCGCTGGATTGCTTATGACGCTCGTCCCGAAGGTCAGGGCGAGGTTTACGTCATCTCCGCTGAAGGCGGGCGACCTCAACGAATCACCGAGCATCCAGCTGAAGATATCTTGCCGACCTGGTCGCAAGACGGGCGGTGGATGTACTTCACCTCCAATCGGACCGGGCGATGGCAGGTCTGGAAAGTTCCGTCAGGGGGAGGCGAGGCCGTTCAAGTAACCTGGGGAGGGGGATGGTATGCCAAGGAGTCCATCGACGGCACGACACTGTTCTTTGGAACTGGTCCCGAGGTGGGCGTCTATCGTATGCCGGTAGACGGCGGAGAGCCGGAACTGTTCTTGTCCGATGCCATGATTGAGTTCTTTGCGCCGGCGGCAAAGGGCGTCTATTTCTGGAGGGTAAAAGGGTCTTATCTGTGGTTTCTGGACGGCGCCCTGGTGTTTCTCGATTCAGCGACAGGAGCCAGGCGAGTTGTTCACGTAACAGATCAGTTACCGTCGTCTGTTTCCCCGTTCCCGGACGGCAAACGCATTCTCTTTTCCCAGATGAGCCACTCCTCCGCTGACCTTTATCTCGTTGAGAATTTCCGGTAGACGGTCTGTTGGTAGCTCTCAGAAACTGTGAAAAAAACCGTGTGCTTATCCGCGTAACCCGTGCGATCGTGCCTGTCCGCGGCTTGTCACCCTCGGATACCGCTGAAGGTGTGGATAACTCGGATAAACCCGCGGAATTCTTTCCACACGTTCCTGAGCATTAGGATTCGTGTCATCCGCCTGCTCACTGACGCTGGCCTGGAGCTCCTCGCTTCATCCACGCCTTTCTTTGAGCTTGCGCTTCCTCAATCGATCGGTACTTGTACACCCCGGGCGGGAATTTATGAGGCGCAAAAATGGCGCTCAGTCCGAAAACTGATCGTACAGCTGCACTGTACTCGCTGGTACCTGGTTGCAAAACGCCGCCTGGATTTGTCGGTGTCTTCCAAACTGCGGAATTTCTTGATAGGCATGGCTAGTCGCTCAAATCGAACTGTTCCTTCAAGATCTCAGCATCAGCGCGATCCTGAAGGCGGACTGTGTCTTTCTTCATGTCGTAGAGCGCCTTAGGCGTTGCGACCCGAACAACAACTCCCTCGTACATCCGTGACTCCGATTCCATCGGCTTTCTACGCGTGCAGGCCTCCATCCATCAGAATATTCACACCGGTGATATAAGCGGAGGCTTCAGAGGCGAGGAAAACAACCACACCTTTGATGTCGTCATGCTGCGCAAATCGCCCGAGCGGCGTTTTCTGGATGTAACGTTCGACGAAGACGGTGGGGAAGATCGTCGGGTCGTCGACCCAGAGGCCGCCGGGGCTGATACAATTTACCCTAATCTTCTGGGGGCCGAAGCGGCGAGCCAAATAGTGGGTGAGGGCCACCATGCCTCCTTTGTGGAAGTGGTAGTCGGGTGGGGAATCCTGGGTTGCCTCGTACAGGGTGAAATCCGGTCCGAAAACCCCGTGCATGGAACCGATATTCACCACTGATCCGCCACCGCAAGCGATCATCAGATCAATCATCTCGCGGAGTAGATCAAACATGCCTGTCGCGTTAACTCTCATGGACTCTTCGAAGGCTGGCAGGGGATCGCTGTATTTCCTCATAGGCCGGGAAACAGCGTTGTTGACGAAAACGTCAAGGCCGCCAAAACGCATCTCGATTTCCCGCTTTAGAGCAAGAACCGATTTGTGACTGGACTGGTCGAGCTGGAGCGCATGAACGTCCAAGCCCGAACTGGCGAATTCGTCGGCCAGCCGGCGGCCCGCTTCCAGGTTGCGGGAGGCAGTGATCACGGTGGCGTCTGCTTCGGCGACTCCCTGGACGATGCTCCGTCCGTACATGCCGGCGCCGCCGGTGACCAGCACCACTTTGCCTTTCAGGCTGAGCAGCTCTTTGACGTGCATAGTTGTGAGGACCTCCAAACCGGACTCTCAGCCGAGCTGAATCGTTTTGCCGGCGTTCTCCAGACTTTCACGCCCGGCAATCAAAACACTGATTACCCGGCGAGTTATCTCAAACGGCAGTCACCGTTAATAATTGCCGACCACGAATAGGGGTGGCCGTTTTCCGGGCCCATGAGCCCGAGAATGCCGAAACGTAGGTTCCCTGAGTTTTCCATTGGCACGCCCCTCGAAAGGATTCAAGAAAGCTTTTCAATTGTGGTGATGCGAGATCTTGTCTCGATTACGGTTCTGGCCTCTGGTAGGCAATTCTCCCCCCGATAATGGTGGTCTGGACTTCGAGATCTTCTGAGAGCAGCACGAGATCCGCTCGAAATCCCGGGGCGAGCCGTCCTCGACGATGCTGCTCGCCGATCACCCTCGCGGGGTTGATTGTGACGGCGGGCAGGGCTTGCGCCAGGCTCAGTCCTGTGTGTCGCATGAAATTGCCGAGTGCCCCAATCATCGTGCCTGTGAAGCCATACAAAAGCCCGCTATCAAGACGGGCGACGTCTTCATCCGGGCGGGTTGTAATCGACTGGCCGTCGGGCGCCGAATAGCGTCCTGGCGGAAGCCCGGCGGCCGGCATCGCGTCTGTCACCAGGCTGATTCTCTCGATCCCCTTGCACTTCAACGCGATCTTCAGCCAGGTCGGCGACACGTGGCAGCCATTGCGATCCGCAATGAGATCGACGGTCACTCCGTCATCCACAAGAATGTGTTCCTCCAGCCCGGTTGGCTTGACGCCTCGATAAGTAGAGAGGTCGTCGTCGCTGTTGCCCATGGCGTTGAGAAGGTGAGTAACGTGGTCGACACCAGCTGCCCGTGCCTGTCGATAAGTTTTCAGGTCGGCTTCCGAATGGCCGATGGAGACAGTTACGCCGGCCTCGCGAAGCACCGGGATCGTCTCCAAGACCCCCGGAACCTCTGGAGCAAGCGTGACCATGCGCAAGCGCCCGGCAGCAAGGCTCAGGAGCTCCGCGATTATTTCTCGCGAAGGGCAGGCGGTGCTGCTTGCCATCTGTCCGCCGTACTTCGGGTTGAAGAATGGGCCCTCGAGATGGATCCCCAGAATCGATGCTGCGCCCTCGTTTTCTTCGGGTAGGTCCGCAATCCGCGTTATTGCTTCCCGAATGACCGGCATCGGGTTCGTCAGGATGGAGGGGAGAAAACTGGTTACGCCGGTTTGAGGGAGGAACCGTGCCAGGTCAGCCACACTATCCTCTGGGGAGAACCCTCCAGACCCGTGATTCAGGAGGTCAATAAAACCGGGTACGACGTAGCAGCAGTGAGCATTGACATCAGGGGCCGCTGTGACCTCGTCCTCACCGACAATTGCCTGAATTTTCTCGTTTTCGATAATCACGGAGAAGCCGTTTACGAATCCGCTTCCCAGCCACAGACACCCGCCTTTTATGATCATAAGTCTTGGTCCTCAATAGCCTTTTTCCCAATCGATCCGGATGTCTTGAGCGTTGGTTTCCGAAATCCAGAAATCAGTGCGCACGGTCTGGAGGATCGATTCCGGCACCTTGGGAGTGACAGGGCCGTGGATCACCAGCCGGGTAATGAACCGCTGCCAGGAGGTGGCCGTGCCGTGAACCGTAATGGCGCATAGATCCAAGTGGAAGCGCGCGGCGAGGACCTCCTTGGGCCCAATTGTCGCTCCCTTGGGAGGCACGGCGGCGAGATCGCCGCTCATACCGAAGATGCCGTTCAAAGACTGCTGTGCGATAGTAAAGGGACTGAGAGTCACTATCCTCGCGCCCATTTGTTTCCATTCTTCCAGACTGTCGGCCTGAAATTCAGGAGCATCCGGATCGGCAAATGCCAGGTGCCCGGTCCAGCCCGGTCCCGAATAGCAGCAGTCGGCGCCGCCAACGTCTTCGATCATCCGGCCGTAATCTCGAAGGTTGCTGTTGGTCAAACCAACAAACTGCCTTTCGGGAGGCCGGATGCTTTCATCCAGTTCTGAGAAGAAATATTTCTTCATCGCATAGACGAGGCCAAACGGCCAGGTATCGGGTGCAATTCTTCCTTCTTCATCGGCGTATTCATCCATGCTAAATACGTAAAGCTGCCGGCAGTCGACCTTGAACTGGTTGAGCATCGCGGCCAGTTTGCGATAACCCGGATAAGGGTTGGGCATAATAAGGACCAAGCGGCGTCCTTCATCAGCGGCCTGTTTGATCCGCCGGAACATGTCCAGAAGCCAGTAGAACTCTATCTCGGAACCTTTGAGGACGAAAATGCGAACCCAGGGATTGGGGTGCTGAGTAATCTGCTCGCGCGTGATTCGCCTCACTCGCTCGATCGTTTCCAGGTCCCGGAAAGGAACCCAGTGGGAAGGTTGATAGCGGAACTCTCGACTTGCCGATGGCGATGCTTCTTCCGGAATGGCGGGTCTCGTCGAATACGCCGGGACGACAACTTCGTTATCTTTCATTTTTTCCTCCATCCTTCCCGTTCGATCTTCGGTCGTTCCTTGCCTCCTCCGGGAGCAGTGCGAGCTCCTTCAAAATTGCCTTAACCCTTGCGCGTCCTTCCTCGGTGATTTGGGTGAAGGGCCGGGCCGCGAAGTTTCCCGGGATCCCCCGGAGGTTCATCGCAGCCGTAAAACCTCCGAAAAGCGAGTCCACCCGAACGACGTCAACCAGTTGAGTTAGTCTGCGCTGGTACAAGGCCGCAGCCGCGTAATCCCCAGCCTTTACCGAATTCCAGATGCACACACCCAACTCCGGAGCGATAGCGAAAAGGCCTTCGACGATTCCTGAGGCGCCAAGTTGAAGCGAGAGATCACAAAAGCAGGTTTGCCCCGACAGAACCACGAAATGTTCGGACTCACGGTACTTCTCAGCGCACAGTCGAAACGTCAGGAGATCGCCCGACATCTTTACGCCGTGCACGTTCGGCAGAAGCGCCAGTTGGGCGATCAATGAAAGATCCAGGCTGTGTTTGGTAAAAGCAGGATTGTCATAGAGGTAAACAGGAATTCGGCTCTTTTCAGATAGTTCTCGAAAATAGTTGAATAGCTCGTTTGACGTGAACTTGAAGAAAAAAGGCGGAACCAAGGCAACCGCGTCAATACCGCTCCTTTCCGCCCATCGTATGCGTTCCAGGGTGCGCTCAGTGCTGCAGTCGCCGCAGCCCGCGATGACCGGTATCCTCCCTTTCACTTCATCGCTTGCCACCTCCAGGGCTTGCCGAAAGGTGCCGTCGGTCAGAAGCTGCATTGCTCCCATCGAACCGCAAACCAGCAGGGCATGAACCCCGGCCGCGATCTGCTGTTGTATATGCAGCCTCATGGCCGACTCGTGTAGGTTTTCCTTTTCGTCTAAGGGAGTCCCGAGCGCTGAGACAACACCTGAAATTCGGATCTTGGGGTCCATCTGGCATCACCTCGCTACTTCTGTGCACTTTGTTGTGCCTGGGTTTGGTACTGGGGTTCGACTTCCCTGCCTTCATCCGATGGTCGAGTGTGAAGCGTTAGCCCATCTACCTTCTCGGCTTGCGGCGCCCGGAAGAGAAAACTGAACAAGTACCCAGCGATAAAGGTAACGCTGGCACCAATCCCCGCCGAGTAGAAACTCGAAATATCGGCCAGGAAGCGCAACGCTTCAGTTACTTGTTCCGACGGCACGAGTGTACCGCCCTCGATTAAGCCTACAACCCGGCTCGCGAGCGGTGTCGAAAGAACGGTTGCGAAGCCGATGACTGCGCCGATTAACGTGCCCCCTGGTGTTGCCCGGAGCGTGAGGAGTCCGAGGAGGACAATACCTAGCAGCACGCCCGCAAACGGATACATGACAACGTTGAGAACTTCGATGATATTGCTGTTCTCACCTATCCTTCTGACAAACAGGGCGGAAACGAGGACGGTAATCCCGCCGAGCACGACCAGGAGCCGTCCAATCAAAACTGAAAAGCGGTCCGACCAGCTCCTCTTCTGCCATCGCTTTATGAAGTCCACTTGGGTGCAGGCCGACCAGGCAGCCAGGCCAGAGGCGAGGCTGTCGACCACAGCCGAGAGAATGGCCGCAAGGATGATTCCACGGAGCCCAATCGGCAAAACGTGCCTCACGAACACGGGGACCGCATCATCGGGAACACGCATCAGTGCCGCGACCTCCGGGTGGATCGCGTAATAAGTGAACAGAAAGAGTCCCAATAAGGGAAAGATCAGCGAAAGAGGCTTCAAAAAGAATCCGTTGATGATCAGCGATTTCTTCGCTTCTTTATCCGACTTGGCCGAAAGGTAGGTTTGAAGCAGAACCTGATCGGTTCCTGCGCCCGACAGGTAAGAGAAGAAACCGAGCATTAGCGCGCTTAGAATCGAGAAACCGGAAAAAGAAGCCAGGGGCGGAGGATCGAACTTGCCAGCGTCAGCTGCTCGCGCGATAGTCTCGCCGAACCCGCCCCCAAACCAGACTGAGGCGACCACCATAGAAACAACGCCGCCGAACAAAACGAAGAACTGAGCGGCATCTGTCCAGATCACCGCCCGCATGCCGCCAATCACGGCGAGAAGGGTGCCGACCATCACCACCACGCCAATAGCGCCGTCGATAGCGGCGAATTCCGACCAGCCAAGGATCTGGGAGACAACAAGCCCGGCCGCATAACTCATCGTCGCCATCCACATAGTCCTGTTGGCAAGGAAGAACAGCGCAGCGAAGCCCCGGACGGAATAGTCGAACCTCCGCTCGAGATACTCGTAGGCCGTGGTGATCTTGAGCTGGTGAAAAATCGTCGGGTAGAGAAGCACCACCAAAGGCACAGACGTGATGACCCCGACCGACAGGAGACCTACCCAGACAGTGCCGTCCGGGCGGTTCACCCAGCCGGTAACCCCGATAAAGGAATTCGTGCTGAACAGGGCCATGTACATGCTCAAGGCAATCGGCCAGCGGCTCATCGAACGGCCCGCCAGGAAATAATCATCCTGAGCTTTGATGCGTCGGGACTGATAAAGCGCAATGGCGACGAGGCCTGCGAGGTAGGCGGCGATAACCAGCCAGTCGATTAAACCAAGAGCTCCCTGAGCTTCCGTCATCCTTAGCCTCCCAGCCTGCGCAAAACGAGAAGACCGTAAAGAAGAGAGCGGGGCAGATGAAAGGGGTCCTTTACGGGCAAGTCTCGGACAACAACCGGGATTCGCCGTCCCTCCCGGTCAAGGTTTTGATACCAGTCTCCCCGCTCCGGGTTGGGGAAGACCCGAAAGGCATACTCGTGAACCTTGCGGTACCAATCGAGGCACCAGAGGGCGCGCGAGACTTCGTAGGCGCGAAGGAGGGCATAGAGCGTTTCGGTTACCGTCCACCAGACCTTCGAATCAGGACGATGCCAGGCCGGACGACCCCCTTCGAGGTGTACGGCCAGGTACAGTCCGCCGTATTGGTCGTCCCAGCCAAGCTCCACGTGCCACTTGATCGCTTCAAGTGCCAGACGAATCCGTTCCCCGTTCCCGTGGTACGAGTAGATGCGTTCCATAAACCACATGCTTTCAATCGCGTGTGCGGGAATTACGGTTTTGCCCGCATCACTCTCGTCCAATTCTCCGCCCGGTTTCACAAATTCGTGGAGCACGCGCCGTTCCGGCTTCAGATGCTGACTCATCACGATTTCTGCTAACTCCAGAGCCCGTTTCAGGATTTCGGGCGACTTGGCCACGAGCCCCAATTCGTGATAAGCGAGAGCGAAGATCATGAAAGGGCCGTGCGCCTGGAGACCTTCTGGGATCGGGTGGGGTTTTGTCAGCAGACGGTCGGATCGAGTGAGCAAGGGACTGGTCCGTTCGAACGTTTCGATCGCAGCCTGCAGCGCCGCCCGGTCACCAGTTGCCCGCACATACTCCGTCAGTCCGTAAATGGCAAATCCGTCAACGTAGATGCTCTGATGCGGCTCCAAAAGCGCGCCTTCGCGTGTCACTCGAAAGACCCAGGCGCCTTCCCGGTCACGACCATATCGGAGAAGAAACTCGGCTGTCCTGGCAGCCAGCTCTAACCAGACTGGCTCGCCTCCCAGGTGGTTATAGAGGGCCGAAAAGACCCAGAGCGCGCGGCACTGGGACCACAGAACCTTGTCGTCGGAGATCAGGACTCCGTCATCGCCAATGTAATTGAGAACCCCTCCGTGTGTGCGGTCTACGGCGTATTTCAGCCAAAAGGGCATCACCTTTTCCAGAAGCTGGTTTTCGTAGAACTGGCCCAGGGCCCGGAAATCCTGCATGGATCGATTACATAATCAGAGTGCGTCGTCGTTTTAAACAATGAACTGCGAATTTCACTAACAGGTTCTTTCAAACAGGCGGTCGATGTCAAGCGCGAAGCGAACAGGGTTTGGAAGGGAACCGTTGCCAGTTTCCAAGGGCGTGCCGGCTAGCTAGGCAGCCTTCCGAAAGGGATGGCGCTCTGTCAAGCTGCCTTTTCCAAGTCGGAGGCGTCGACGGAAAGTACCCAGGGTTGAGCTGCCTTTTGGCGACCCCCCGGACCGGCCTCACTCCTCGGTCGGGTGCGAAAAGCTCACAGACTCAGCCGTCCAGCCAAACTGGGCCGATATGCGGTCAGCCGCAAGTTTGAGAGCATCCAGGATCGCCTTGGTCGGAGGGATTTTCATTCGAAAGAGCGGTGCCGAAACGCTTATCGCACCGATCACCTGATTCTCCGCGTCGAAAATGGGACGGGCGATGCAGCGTCCACCGACGTGCATTTCTTCGTTGTCCAGAGCATAGCCTCGAGCACGCGTCTCATCGAGCTCTTTCCAGAAGCGTCTTTCGTTGGTTATCGTGTTCGGCGTGTACTTCTTGAGCCCCTCCTCTCGAATGATGGCCCCAACTCTCTCTCTGGGTAAAAATGCTGCCATGGCTTTGCCTAAGGCGGTTGAATGGATGGGCGCGCGGGTGCCTTCAGAAACTTCCAGGCGAAATGGGTGAGGGCTTGCGATCTTTGCGAGGTAAAGGACTTCACGACCCTCCAAAATCCCGAGATTGGTCGTCTCTTCTACCGTGTTCCAAAGACGAATCATTTCAGGTTCCGCGACAGTTCGCAGATCTGGCTGTGCCGATGCGGCCAGGTTGAAAAAGCGCGGGCTGAGAAGATAGCGTTCCCGCTCCTGGTCCAGGGTGAGAATTCCCGCTTCTACCAACGTGCACAGGAGTCGGTAAGTGGTGCTCTTGGCAATGTTGGTGATGGCCACAACCTCTTCGATGGTAAGGCCTTTCGACTGATTGTGGAACGCCCACACGATGTCAATCGCTTTTCCAACAGCCTCGACAAAGTACGGGCCTCTTCCCCAGCTCCGGCGACTCAATGGCTTAAGAGTCCTCATCGGTCTTCATTCTATCTGAAAGCTGATCAATGTGAAACCAATGTTTCAGACGGTTCTACCGGCAAGTTGCTGAAGGGCGAATCCGGCTGAGTTACCGGAAGCGAAATGAATAGAGCTCGGCGTCTTCGAGACCAAATTGAAGTCGTACTTTCTTGCCTTGAACTCGGTCGATAGATCTGTTCCCCCACCGCACGGCATGTTCGAGTCGATCGCCGGAAATCAGTCGACAATCGTCATGCCCGTAACCTTCGAGGAAAGCCCCTGTCTCGTCAAGCAATGCGACCGTTATAGACCGCTCGGCTCTGGCATTCAGAAGCAAATCAGACGCGCGGGGGATCTGCAGCAACCGGGTCGTGAGAAGGCCCGGGGTCGCCGAGGCTTGCATCGATGCAAAGCCGTCGACCCGAAGGAAGGCGAGCCCTATCGCGCCGACGTGGCCGAATTCCGGGTCGTTGATTGTGTAGACGCGGCCGTCCTGTTCATAGGTCTTTGGTTGCGTTCCCCAGTGAAACGAGCATCGCCCCTGATAGTGAATGTACAGACGGTCCTTGAACCGGATCGGGGGATTCGAGCTTGGACATACCCAACCGCCGTCCCAGGCTCCGATCGGGCCGTATGGGAGAAAAACGTTACGATTCAAGGCCCTTTCCCAGCCGAATCCGTCAGGGCTGACAGCCAACTGCGTGTCCAGGCGGCGGAATCGCGGGTCTTCTTCGCCGTTGTAGAACATTTCGAGATAGCCAAGCACAGCCGATTCATAAACAAAGGGTTGCAGGCTGTAGAATTCGGTTCCGGGGGCATCCTGGGAGTCCGGCCAGAGGCCCGGGTGCATCGGGCTGAACGAGGAGAGATCGGAGCTCTCCCAGAAGCCGACCCAGCGCAACACGCCCGTTTCCGGGGACGGCCTGCCCGGACGGCTGAGAAACACGTAGGTCTTTCTAAAGGGGTTGTAGAAGAACCCCGACCGGTCTCCCGCTTTTATCAGAGTGGGGCCGGAGAAGTCCCAGCGAATCCCGTCCGCGGAGCGGGCCAAGTGCAGGCCTTTGTCTCGCCAGTAGAGCATCATCTTATATCGGGCCGCAGGGTCCGGATCGGCTTCGTCCTTGAGCACGACCGCGCTGTCGAAGGTATCGGACGGATAGCCGCCGGCCGACGGATGGAGGATCAGGTTGTTTTCTTTGGACCCTTCATACTCGACTATACCGAGGTGGGGTTTACGCCAATGGATCCCGTCCACTGACGTTGCGTAGCAAAGTGAGGCCTGCTGCGAGCGCGGTGCGTTCTGCCGGTAAACCTGGTACCAGCATTTGAAGAGATTTTCCTGTCTATCGTACAGGACCGAGCCCCAGGTGATGACGCAGTAGTCTTCCCAAGGTTCGGTGTACGTCAACACAGGGTTGGGAAAGAACTTCTCGGCCTGGTGTGCACGGCGCACCAGGCCCTGGGATGATGCAACGAATCGGTCGTCGATAAACAGGAGGGCCTGGTCTGCAGGTACTTCGAGCGCCTGCTCGACGGGTGACGAAACCAGGAGTGGCAGAACCAATAACGAGGGAAGGAAATATTTCATAATGTGAATCGCCAAAATCAGATTAGTACCGTGATAGCATTGTTCAGGGTGAGTGTCAAACCAGGAGCGGTGGCGTAGCCGCTATTCGCCGACGATCTCGAAGGCCGGGCAGAGTTAGGCTCCGCGCTCTCAGCGTCCTGAATATAGCGACACTTGACTCAGCACCCAGAGAACTTAATAATTGAAACAATAATCTCATAGAATGAAGTCTAACGCCCGGGATGGGAGGGCCCTGGAACCGGAAAGGAGGCGAGGATTGAAGCGGCTTACAGGTGTTACTCCGGCACTTCTTACGCCCTTTGATTCCCGCAATCGGATTGATCTCAGCGCCCTTCGCCGTCTCGTGAGGTTTCTTTTGGCCTCCCGCGTGTCGGGATTCTATGTGAACGGATCGACGGGCGAATGGGCGAAACTGAGTATCGAGGAACGAAAGGCTGTAGCGGAGACGGTAATTTCTGAGGTGGCAGGACAAGTCCCGGTCGTGATCCATGTCGGCCACTTCGATGTTTCCTGCGCGCTGGATCTGGCCCGGCATGCGTACTCGCAGGGCGCCGACATGGTGTCTTCGATCCTTCCTTCCCCCGAGTCGTCTCACGATGAAATCCGCGGCTACTACTGTTCATTAGCTTCAGTCGGTCTCCCGGTCATCGTCTACTACCTCGAGCAACAGGCTGGCAGGCTGAATTCTGCCGAAGACTTTTTGAGCGAGTTCGGAGCCATTGAAGGGGTTCAAGGAGTGAAATACACAGGCAAAGACCTTTACTTGATGTATTGCATTCACTACCTCTCGGAAGGAAAAATCAAAGTCTGGAGCGGTCACGATCAGATGGCATTGGCTGGGCTAGTCATGGGCGCCGAAGGCGTTATTGGAGCGAACTACAACTACTTGCCCGAACTGTACGTGGAAATGTACGAAGCTTTTCAAAAGGGGGATTTGCAGCACAGTCAACATCTGCAATGCCTGGCCAGCCAGATCCTGTGGGCGGTGAAGAAATTTGGAAATAGGCGGGCGTACCGGGCGGCGTTGAAGCTTCGCGGTTTGGATATCGGACCCTGCCGCCCGCCGGTGATTCCACTCTCAGCCCAGGAGATGAAGGAACTGGAGGCGGCTATCCAGCCTTTCTCACGATACTTCGGGAAAATCACAGGCGCCGACCAGGCGGGAGACACCGGTGTATGAATGCAGAAGAGATTCGAGCTACTTTACGAGGGGGAGGCAAGGTTTTCGGAACTGCGGTTCTGAGTACCTCTCCTCATTGGGTGCCCGCAATTCGTTCGGTCGGACTTGATTTTGTCTTCATCGACACTGAGCATACTCCGATCGACAGGCTGACAGCTGCCTGGATGATCCAGGCGTATGAAGCATCGGGCTTGGCGACCCTTGTCCGAATTCCTCGCCCGGATCCTTACCTGGTCAGGGAGACGTTGGACGCAGGGGCGTCAGGAGTAGTTGCACCGTATGTCGAGGACGCCGAAACCGTCCGCCTGCTGGCCGCGGCGGTCCGTTACCGGCCGCTCAAGGGGAGCCTGCTTAAAGAAAAGGAGCTCCTTTCTAACGTCACTACCGCTTATCTCGAAAGGTATAACAAGAATCGAATTCTGATCGTGAACATCGAGAGTCGACCGGCGCTCGATTGCCTGACGGAGATCTTGTCCCAACATGATTTGGACGGTGTACTGATTGGTCCTCACGATTTGTCCGTCAGTCTCGGGTGTCCGGAAGACTACAAGCACCCGGAATTTTGCCGGGCGGTCAAGCAAATCATAAGCATTAGTAGGAATCACGGGAAGGCGGTTGGTGTCCATGCCTGGCTCAGCTTAGCCATCGAACAGGAATGGATGCGAGAGGGAGCCAACATTATCCTGCACAGCAGCGACCTTTACGCGGCCCGTTCCAACCTGGCCGCCGAAATTAGAATACTCCGGGCAGCGGCCGAGTCAAAGAGACCTGCAGATGACCCGGTGCTGTTGTAGGATCGATCACCGGTAATTACGCCGCTAGCACCGGAAGCCGTCATCAGTAGAATCTAAGTCTCAAGATCTTCTTATCGTTCTTATCTCGCCTCACAAACGGTTTGAGTAAACGTCTGGTTTCCGAGCGTTCGTCAGGTAACTGTAAGTGGACGGTTACGTAACGCGAATACACTTCCTGGAAACGCCTTGTCCCATTACACTCATGGTCATCTATGACTGCAGCATCAGGCTGGAGGCTTCCAGGTAGCGGGCTGCTTCTTGTAGTGCTCGCTGCATCAGTGTTCGCGAATGATGTTGTCACGGTTCGCTCCGAACGGCTGCGCGTCAGCTATGACGAAGACTTTGGCAGGCGCATCGAATGGTCTCTCGCGGCTGCCCGCGACATTGTCGCCTTCGATCCAAGCCTTGACGAGGGCCCACTCATTGGAGGACAGCTTGTCCGGTTCTCTCCCGATCCAGCGCGAAATCAGCAAAAGCGTGTGGTCGATCCGGAGTTCGGCCCTGTGCTCGAACTGACCATCATTGGAGTCTGCAAGGACCGACCCGATTTGGTCCTGGAGCGTGTCACTCGCGTGCAGAAGAAAGGAAACAATCGCGAATGAACAACAGGTACATCCGTGGATCAAAGTGCATCCGTAAACCGCAGGTGTCCTGCCTGCGTCTGTTATTTGTTGCCATCATAAGCATTTCCCTGCTGCTCGGCCTGTCGGCCGCGGTTCAGGCGCAGATCTCGCCCGAGACTCTGCTGCTCAAGGATTACCGTCCGCGACCCATCCATAAGATCCCGGTCACCGAGGTCCCGAAGGCCCGCTACCCCGTCATTGACATGCACGCTCACCCCTATG
>Ga0116189_1000938_pt1 | contig 23975 bp, 26 predicted proteins | sample AD_JPNTR3_MetaG_FD_89895 | JGI IMG/M metagenome (GOLD analysis project Ga0116189, IMG submission 89895) | Active sludge microbial communities of municipal wastewater-treating anaerobic digesters from Japan - AD_JPNTR3_MetaG | ecosystem: Engineered > Bioreactor > Anaerobic > Digestate | place... | reverse complement strand
AGGATGAGGATAAGGAGCGTTTTTGGGTTTCTTGACTTATCCATTCGCTCTCCCAAACTCTCTGCGAATTTCGCAAAGAAAGTCGTCTTGTCTTTGGGATTTGACCCTTCTTCTTGGTTAGACATTTCTTCGATTTCTTCGGGAGAAAACTCCTTTAAGAGGGAGACGCTATTGTTGGTGAGCCCGAGCAGAAGGATAGATCTACCTGCTTCAACCACGCAAAGTACCTTGTCTCTTCCAAGAGGTAAAGAGTCCACAATCTTAAGGCAGACCCTAGGTCGATGAGCGTTGAATCCGCGTTTGGAGAAACGTACAAGAAGTACCGAAAGTACGATTACCAATCCGAGGAACCCTATTATTTTGAAACTCGGCGAAACTAAAGAGTGCCAATCCATATGTATGCCGGAACCCCCCGGCGGATCCCCCCTTTTTTTCTCTATCTAACAAAAACCGCCTGGGTTAAGAATGGCTATGAGTTACTTACCATCTCATGTGATGGTTTGGTCTTTGTTCACTATCTCTTGAATCCTAACTCCGAAATTCTCATCTATGACAACTACCTCCCCTTTAGCAAACAACTTCCCGTTGACCAAGATGTCAACAGGGTCACCGGCGAGCTTGTCTAGTTCAACTATGGAACCGATTGTTAGATTCAGAAGGTCTTTTACATAGCACTTTGCCTTTCCCAATTCCACAGCTATTGCTAAAGGTATGTCCATCAGAAGGTCGATGTCGGAAACCAGTCTCCCGGGTGCAGATTTGGGTTCCAATTCTTCAAACCTCGCAGGTTTGACCGAAACCGTTTTCTGGTTCCTCGGGCTGTATGCACCTATAGTATCATCTGTGCTTTCTGCCTGTTTCTCAGCAGCTGCCTTTTCTTTCGAATAGTCAACCTCCACATCACTTGATGCTTCCAAATTCGGTCTTCGCGCAACATCGGTGATTACACTTTCGGATTCCTCTACTTCTCGTAACAGAGCCTCTATTTCACTTTGACTAAGGCTTCCGTCTTTCATGAATTATCAACTCCCTTCAGGCGTCCTCGGCTCTGGAAACTATTCGAGCTGCAAGTCTCGATCCAATGCGTCCAATCTCAGCTTTGAACTTCGGTTTGTCTAAAATGTTAATTACCGCCGGATCTTTCGTCCTGGTGTTAAGTTCAATTAGGTCACCGGGTTTCAATGAAAGAATGTCTTTCATGGTAAGGGTGGATTCTCCGAGGGTACAGGAGATGGGTATTTCGATGTGTTTGATTGCATCAATGGCATCGGCACTATCCTGCGGTGTGTCTCCATCGTTTCTTCTGGAGAACCACCGATGCGCTGAAAGAGTTGGCAGAATAGGTTCCAAGAGCGTATATGGTAGACAGAACTCAATAGTACCGGACTGAGCCCCAAATTTCATCCTCAGGATCACAGACAAAATCACGTCGTTAGGCGCCATAGCTTGTTGGATGAACAACGGGTTCAGTTCGATTGAAGATACTTTGAGGTTGTGTTCTTCAACCTTGAATTCGCGCAACGTGACGGAAAGCATGTCTGTCATGGTCTCAGCTACTCGCATCAACACAGCTGACTCAATGTCTGTCAAAACTCTCGAGAGAGAAAGCGAATCGCCCGGACCACCGCATAGTCTGTCTACCATTGGAATCGCGATTTGCGGGCTGAAACTAACTAGCATATTTGACGCAAGCGAATCCCACTCGACCACTGCAACGACGCATGGATTGGGCAAGCTATTCGCGAACTCTTCGTAGGTTATCTGGTCTACCGATTCGACATTTGAGTGCACCGTCATCCTAAAGAAACCGGAAAAATACGATGTAACGAATCTGCACAAATTGTCGAACAACATCTGGACCCCGCGCAAATGGTCTTTGGAGAACTTGTCGGGGCGTTTGAAGTCATAGACGCGCAATCTTGGTTTGGCAATTTGAGGTTCTTGTTGCTCTGCCCCTGTAACCATCATCGAGTTAATCAGGTCCTCGATCTCCTTTTGCGTCAATGCCAAACTATCTCACTCCCTTCAACCGCTCACTGAATTATGAATTCCGAAAAATACACGTTTTTTACTATGCCAGGACATCTCTCTTCAATCCTCTCAAGGACATCAACCTGGAGGTCTCTTAGCCCAGTCTCGCCCATGAGTTCCTCATAAGTTTTTGACCTCAAAAGGGCGTATATGTCTGTCTTAACTTCAGGAATCTTTGACAGCAGTTCCTGACTCTCCTTGCCATCCATCATCTCGATTTCTATGGTTACCCTGATATATTTTCCGGGATCCAGGAGATTCGTTATAAACTGGCCTAAGTTATAGGTTACAGTTTTGGAGTTTTCAGACTTTTGGTCACCGGAGTCTGATGTTCCGCCAAACATGGGAAACCCCCATGCTTTCGCCGCCACAAAATAGCCTAAGGATAGACCAACAACCAAGACTACGGCTATGATGATAATCGTCTTTTTGCTCTTCAATCTAGTTCACCTCTATCCATTTAGTTCTATTCACCTATTCGGCTCAGCTGAGGAAAGGGATGGCCTGAGAATAACTATGTCCACCCTGCGATTCTTTTGCCTGCCCTCTGCAGTCTCATTTGATTCGATCGGGTAGTATTCGCCGTACCCTGCGGCCTGCAGCTGTCTTGGCTCTACACCTGCCTCCTCTATCAAAAACCTTACCACTCGTGTGGCACGTGCTGTTGATAACTCCCAGTTTGAAGGGAACCTCGGCGTGCTGATCGGCCAGTTGTCCGTATGTCCCTCTACGCGTATTGGATTATCTAAGTCCTTTATGATCTCGCCTATCTTTTGAAGTGCCTCGGCAGATTCGGGCCTAAGGGTGTCCTGCCCTACATCAAAGAGCACCGTGTCTGCAAATCTCAATACGACTCCGCGTTCTTCGAGACTGACTCCGACCTTGTCAGAAAGACCTGACTCTTTGAGTTCCTTCTCGATAACTTCTTGCAGTTCCGCCATTTCTGCCATTTCCTTGGCCAAAAGCTGCGCCACTAGATCGCCAGCATCAAACACCTCAGTAGGACTGCCGTTGGGAGTCGGGACCGGTGCACCTTCCAATATGCCAAGCGCTCCCTGCAGAGAAGACATCACGGCTTCAAATTTCTTAACGTTAACCACGGACATAGAAAAGAGCAGTACAAAAAAGCACAGAAGAAGCGTAACCATGTCCGCATACGTGTTCAGCCATGGTGCCTGTGGCGGAGGATCTTCATCTTGCATCCAAGGTTTCACGCCCGCTCACCTCCCTCATTTTTGAAGGCATTGAAATCTCCAGCCTATCTTTGGGAGGCAGGAAAGATTTGAGTTTCTCTTGGACTATTCTAGGGTTATCCCCAGACTGAATTGACAAGACGCCTTCTATAATCGCTTCTTTTACGTAAACCTCGTTGGCGCTCTTGTTTTTTAGCTTGTTAGCTATCGGCAGGCAGATCACGTTTGCAATGAGTGACCCGTAGAAGGTAGTTACGAGTGCGGTTGCCATTCCGGGACCTATGGCGTCCGGACTATCGAGGTTCACTAACATCTGTATGAGACCTATCAGCGTTCCAAGCATACCAAAAGCAGGGGCAAAGACAGCCATCGTTTCGAATACGCTTTGCCCTAACTTGTGCCGTTGTGTAATGAACACTAGCTCGGTTTCCAAAATATTGCGTACAAGTTCCGGAGTTGTTCCGTCAACTACAAGCCTTATTCCTTTTTGGAGGAAAGGATCCTCCAGGGCGTCTGCATCTTCATCGAGAGCCAACAGACCTTCTCTGCGCGCTTTGTCTGCAAATTCTACAATGGTGTTGATGGTCCCAGGTAGGTTCTCTTCTTTTTCTGTGAAAGCGTTCTTGGCGATCTTCATCACCTCAAGAAAAGTGCCAAGGTGATAGCTCATCAAAGTAGCAGTGAAAGTTCCCCCTATTGTTATGAGCACCGATGCCGGATCCCAGAAACTCCCGATGCTACCGCCTGACATTATCGCCCAGACAAGAATGACGATACCCGATACCAAGCCGATAACAGACGCCCTATCCATTTAGTCTCACCTCATGCCTAGATTCAGTTACCTCTTAAGATTGACCAATTCTTGTAAAAGCTCGTCTGATACAGTAATTACTCGTGAGTTTGCCTGAAATCCCCTCTGGGTAATGATCATTTGAGTGAATTCCTCGGCCAGATCTACGTTGGACATCTCCAAGGCCGCGGGAGCTACGGTACCTCTTCCTGACGTACCCGCGGGGCCTATCTCCACGCGTCCCGAGTTGTTTGATTCTATAAAAAGGCTGTTGCCCAGTTTGATAAGCCCCGATGGATTTCTAAAGTTCGCCAAAGCGATTTGCCCCAAGACTAGGTTTTTTCCGTTGGAATAAAATCCAGAAACTACTCCGCTTGAGTCAAAACTAAACGACTCCAAAGTGCCCGTGGGCCAGCCATCTACTGCTCCCGACTCTACCGTAGTAGGACCTGCCACTTGGGTCAGGTTTGAAAAATCCATTGTTATAGCCTGACCTTGAGAGGCGCCTCCTGTCGGATCTAAGGTAAGCGTGGCACCCGCAGTTGGCGAAAGTAACGTTCCGTCCGGATTAAATTTAATGACCCCAGTTCCGATCTGGTTGTTTCCGTACGTCGCAGTCCATGACCATTCGTTGGTGTCTGATGTTTTTTCGAATTTCATAAGTATGGTATGGGTACTCCCGAGAGAGTCATACACAGTTACCGCCGACTGCTTAGTTGCACCCACGTCGCTGTTTGCATCAAGGTTCTTGATCCATTGCAGATTCTTTGTTGCCTTGGCCGGCATGTTTGACCCTATCTGTATTGACAGAGGCGTCAGGTTATCTCCTGTGCGATCGGTCGGGAGAACTCCGGAGGAGTCGGCAACCCATCCCAACACCTTTCTCCCCTCGTAATCCACAAGGATCCCGTCGCCGTCGGTAGAGAAGATTCCTACTCGCGAGTACGCCTTTGTCTCACCATCTAGAGCCACGAAGAAGCCGTTGCCTTCTATTGCTACGTCTGTCGATCTGCCGGTTGGCTGAAGATTACCAGGTGTCTGGATAGTATCTATACTAGCCACATCTACACCCAAACCTACCTGCATCGGGTTGGTTCCGCCTCGTTCAGTAGTCGACGTACCGGAAGGAGAACCCGCCCCTTGTAGAGTTTGGCTAAACACTTCCTGGAAAGTTGCTCTACTCGACTTATACCCCGGTGTATTTACGTTAGCTATGTTGTTCCCAATTACGTCCATGCGGGTCTGGTGTGTCCTCAACCCAGACACAGCGCTGAACAATGAACGCATCATGTTTATTGCACCCCTTTTCTTTTCATGAGTTCGGGCGCTTCTTCCGTCGGTCCGAAGCGCGCGGCCTCCCTGAAAGGGTCCGGCCCCGAACGATATGCTTATTTGCTCATCAAAACCGCACTGTCTATGGAAGTGAACAAGTTCTCCTTCATTCTGTCTTCCGGAACCACTGTTATCACGGTCCTACTCTGAGGAGCCACAAGAAACGCTGCTCCTTGTGAAATGACCAAAGTGGACCTCGCTCCTTTCGCCTGAGCGATATCCATGGCATCTGATAGTTCCACTAAACATTCTTCTTTGGCGGCTTGCCCCCATTGGTTCAGCCTTTCTTCCGCATGCCTTGAAAGTCTAACCCCTAACCCGTTTTGCGCTTTGCGTAAAGTTTCGGCAAAAGAACGGTTTTCCTGAGATACTAGATCCGGTCTTTTGCTTTCGCGTTGCTCAGGTATCCTGTTAACATTGGATGCTCGCAAATCGCCGCTATTTTGTATCTTCAGATCCATGATTGGTCCCCCCAATCCAAACGAGGTTCTCAAATGGAATCAATCTATCTTCGCTCCGGACTACAAGCCTTCCCTCTACGAACCCGACGCCTTCTATCGATCCCGAAACATACCCGTCTTCGACTTCCGCCTGGAACTCCTTTCCGATAAGGTTGGAAGCGCCAAGGAATGCCTTTGAGTACTCGCTTTGGAAGATCATGTCGCATAGCACCGACACCTTGTCGTTAAGATCCTGTACTTGTGTGGCCGTGGTAAACTGAGCCATTTGAGCGAAAAAATCTTTCTCTTCCATAGGAGCCATGGGATCTTGATATTTAAGCTGAGTAAGAAGGATCTGCATAAACTGATCCTGAAGCCCTTCGGCTGTGTTTGAACTGCCAAAAGACTGACTTGACGCTGTCGGGACTTTCTGAACTGCTAAATCCACGTTTGTCGCCTCCTTTTACACACGATAGTCAAATACTCCATAACCCATAGACAAATGACCCGCTAACTCGGTCTCATCAACGTCTGTGTTGAGCGATACCTGTGTCGGACCTGTGCGATGGTTCTTGATAGCATCGTCAAAGGTTTTACTATGGTGTCTCTGCCCATTCGTCGTTCCCAGATCTGTAAAGAAACCGGCCAGAGATAGCCCCTTCTCAGATAGAGTCTGCGCCAACTGATCATGAGATTTCATGAGGGCTTGTTGCGCATCGTAAGAAGACGTGACGAATTTCACCACTATTTCGTCGCCCTTTGCTGATAGCCAGACAGTCATTTTGCCGAGGCTTGGCGGGTCCAGGCGAAGTTCTATGCTTGTAGGCAAGCGGCTGTTAGCTTTTTCTGCCAAGAATTCAGCGAGTTTCTCAAAACGCATGGGCAGTGATCGGTGAACCGCATCCGATGTGTGATCCACTTGTTCGGCGGGTTCGCGGAGATGGTCGTTCAACTCAAAGACCATGTTCCTACCTCGCGCAGCGTCGGACGCGGGCGGGCCGGTTTTTTTATCGTCACCGTCTGTCAGGAAATGGTCGGGCCTCTCATGATTCCTGGTTTCAAAAGCGGTCCCCTTCACGTCAATCGCGTCATCTCTTGCTGCGGTGTCTGTTTTCGCTTCAGACACTTGAACTTGTTCAGCCACCGAGAGACTCTTTTGCGACGCTTGTGTTTCCGCGGCCCGGTTTTGTGCGTTTTCGCCGAGTGCCGGCGCGGAACGAAGCTGCACTTTCGGAATTGAAGACTCCTGGTTGGACGAATTCTCATACGCTGGGTTCAGCACTTCTTCGTGCAGTAGAGCGATCTTCTCCACTGTTTCCGCACCGATCATTTCGTGAAACGGTAAAGATGAAGATGCTCCCGCAGGTTCCAGATATGTCTCTAAGTCAGGATCTACGGGATCTTCTATCATGTCGGCAGCTCCGAAAAGTGGCAGGCTTACTTCCGCGAAAGAAGGACTCATCGGATATCTATCGTGACTCAAAGCAATATATTCGCTGGCATTGCCCTGTATCGAATGTTCGATTCCCGATAGGAATAGTTCGGTTTGCTTTTTAGCATCTTCGACTACTGCAGGTTGCACGTTTTCCTCTGGCATACCCATCTCGGCACAAAGTAGCATTACTATACTTGCAAAATCCAGACTGACGGGGCTAACGTCTTTGCTTGATCGCCCCACCTGCTTGTCGGTGTCGAGAGTTTCTCCCACAATAGGGAGGTTAATGCTAAACGATACGTCCATTGACTATTAGGTCACCTCCTTTCCGTTTCTTTGATAGTATCTAGATCCGATTTCGTCCAGTTCCTTGTTCTGTTCCCACCAATAGCTTTCCATGTACTGACTTCGATGCTTTTCTTTAACCTGTTCAAGTGCTTTTTTCTCCCTGGTTCGCAAGATTGCTTCTTCCTGAGCCTCCCTTACCAAAAGTGTTTGTTTAGCCAATTGTTCCTTGGTTCTTCTTATGTCCTCGTTGAGCGCTGCGCCATAGTTCAAAATCGCTTTCATCTGAAATGAGTCAAAACCCTGTTTTGCAAGCGCAAGCAGATCATGCCGGTTCTGTGTCTCCCTTTGTTCGATAAGCTCCAGGGCGTGCTCAATAGCATACATTTCATTGAGAAGGGCTCCAAGTCTCTCCTCTGCAATGAGCCGCTTTAGCTCTCGCACTTCAAGCACTTTTTCTAACGGGAATGCGAACTTTCTCAAAAAGCATCTCCAATCTTGTTATCGAATATAGACTGGCATTTGAATAGGGTTAGCCAATGTTCTTAAATGCGCCAGTCATTTCAGCTACTACGTCATCAAACGAAACGGATTCATCAACACCTTGTTTCAGGAACGCGTTGATTGCTTCAATATGTTCTAAAGACCTATCTATAGCCGGGTTCGAACCTTGAACATATGCACCGATGTTCACAAGATCCTCGGCTTTTTTGTAGGTGGCCAAAATACTCCTCATCTCTTGGGCAATTGCCAGATGCTCTTTGCTCACGATAGTCGGCATAAGACGTGATACAGACCCAAGAACATCGATAGAAGGGTAGTGACCCATTTGGGCCAAATCTCTGGACAGGACTATATGGCCATCCAGAATGCCTCTGGCGGCGTCGGCGATAGGCTCGTCCATGTCATCTCCCTCGACCAATACAGTGTAGATCCCCGTTATACTGCCGGTACTTGCTTTACCGGCTCTTTCTAAGAGTTTTGGAAGATTGGAAAACACAGACGGCGTATAGCCTCTGGTTGTAGGAGGTTCTCCGATGGCTAATCCCACTTCTCTTTGCGCCATGCACCACCTAGTGATGGAATCCATCATCAGGAGCACGTTCAACCCTTGGTCTCTGAAGTATTCTGCTATGGCAGTGGCTACCCAGGCGGACTTAATTCGCATAAGTGCGGGTTCGTCGGAAGTTGCCACAACTACAACTGATCGTCTCAGGCCTTCTTTACCTAAGTCTTTTTCTATGAACTCGCGAACTTCGCGACCCCTTTCCCCTATTAGCGCTATTACATTCACGTCTCCGGATGTGTTTCTAGCGATCATACCCATTAAGGTGGATTTTCCCACACCCGAACCTGAGAATATACCTATACGTTGACCTTCTCCGATGGTTAAAAGCCCGTCTATTGCCCTTATTCCCGTAGAGAGCGGAGAATGAATTAGGCCTCTTTCAAGGGGGGCGGGAGCTTTTTCCATTACAGGGTAATAGGTCTCTACCGGCCATATGACGTCCTTATCCATGGGAAACCCCAACGCATTGGTGATCCTGCCTAACATTTTCTTGCCTACAGGCACCTTCATCTGCGTACCGGTAGCTTCAACAAGAGACCCCGGAGCAATTCCATCCAAGTCGTCAAAAGGCATCAAGAGAGCCTTACCGCCCCTGAAACCTACGATTTCAGCCAAGACCGGAGATCCCGACCTTGGCCATAGCCTGCAAATCTCTCCCATCCTTGCTTTTGGGCCCGATGACTCAATCAAAAGGCCGATGATGTCTGTCACAGTCCCGCAGTGTGTGAAGTTTCTAGCCGCCGCTATGGCGTCTATGTACGTTGAAAACGGGATTTCCATCATATGACACCTTGTCTGTGCTGGCGAGTTCTAGCTTCCCCTATTGCTCTCGCGATATTTGCGATTTGCGTTTCTATGGTTGCATCAACTTGTCCACGTGGGCTCTGAACTAAGGCTCCAATAGATATGGAAGGATCACCTACTACCTCTATTCTCCTATTATTGTATTGGCCCTCGAGATTCTGCTTTGAGCCTTCTATAATAGCTACGATCTCAGGGTTCACGTTGATCGTTATGCTTGATTCGTCATCGAGAACCGAAACCGCCTGGCGTATCATCGACAAAGCGATATCAGGATCACACTGTATAGCGTCTCCAACTATCTTCTTGGCTATTTCCAAGGTCATTGCGAGGAGATAGGGTTCGCATGTCTCCAAATATCGAGAGAACGCAGTTCTGGATTGCTCAAGCACTTCTTTTGCCTCACCGACCAATTGCTCCGCTTGACTCAGTCCCTCCTGAAAACCCTCGTTATACCCCTGTGAAAAACCAGCTTTCCTAGCTTCTTCATGATATTCGGACGCCTTTTTCTTTGCTTCCTCTACAATCTCATGAGCTTCTGCTTTGGCGGTTTCAAGAAGCGTCGTAACTTGCATAGACGTTTCTTCAAGGACCAAAAGCGAGCCGGATTCGTCGCTTTCATCCGTGTTTACCGGATCAAATTCTAGCGAAGGAATCCATACCGATCTCGGGTTAGTAGTTTCCGATCTGAATACTCTAGACAACTATCTCATCTCCTCCACCGCGACCGATGATGATCTCCCCTTGTTCTTCAAGTCTGCGGATCACTGACACGATTCTTTGTTGCGCCTCTTCAACATCGCGCATTCTTACCGGTCCGAGGTAATCTATGCTTTCTTTGAGGGTTTCAGCGGCGCGCGAAGACAGGTTTCTGTATATCTTGCTCTTGACCTCTTCGGAAGCGGTCTTGAGTGCAAGCGGAAGGTCTCGTCCAAGATCCACATCGCGCAAGAACCGTTGAACCGACCTATCGTCGAGATAGACAATATCCTCGAACAAGAACATTCGGCGTTTGATTTCTTCGGCAAGATCAGGAGCTTCCATCTCTAGGGCACTTAGGATCGTTTTTTCGGTCTGTCTGTCTACGTTGTTGAGGATTTCAACTACCGCTGATATGCCTCCCGCTTGAGTATAGTCTTGTCCGGCCATCGATAGGATCTTCCTCTCAAGCACACGTTCTATCTCTTTTACGATGTCCGGGGTTGTCCGATCCATAATCGAAATCCTACGGGCAACTTCTACTTGCAGATCAGGCTCTAGCGAGGACATGATTTCTGCGGATTGAGAAGGATGCAAATAGCTAAGGACCAAGGCTATCGTCTGCGGGGATTCGTTTTCCAGAAAATTAAGAATCTGAGCAGGATCCGCCTTTCTAACCGTGTCAAAAGGTCGTACCTGCAATGACGAAGTTAGCCGAGCTAGCACGTGCTGAGCTTCGTCCTTCCCAAGGGCTTTTTCCAAAATGGTTCTTGCGTAGTCAATGCCTCCTTCTTCAAGATACTCCTGAGCTAGGCACATATCATTGAATTCTTCTAGCACTTTGTCTTTTGTCTCTTGTTCTACTTTGCGAATTGAGGCGATCTCAAGAGTGAGGACATCGATATCCTCATCCCTCAGATGCTTCATGACTTGGGCGGATAGATCCGGCCCAAGAGCTATGAGAAGTATGGCAGACTTTTCTCTTCCGGTTAACCCCCCTCTGTGTACACTCATTATCGCTCATCCTCCAATAACCACGATTTGATAAGAGTAGCTACTACCTCGGGGTTGGTTCGCGCCAGTCTTTCAACATTCTCGCGGCTTCTCTGCCTAGCTAGAGCTTCGGGAGGTATAGATGGCAACTCTTCTCCCAAGATTTCCGGTGAAGGAAGCACAACCTCTTGAACCTCGCTTCTTCTGCGTCTCATCACGAAAAAGACGATTATGCCCAAAATCAAAGCCACTGCTCCTATTGCGGCATAGATATAGACTCGCGGAAAGGTTTCCTCTGGTGCGAGGGCGCTACCTATAGTTTCTGCTAAGGTGCTATCAAAAAACACTCCTGTTACAGATATTTGGTCTTGCCTTGATGAGTCAAGGCCCAAAGCAGCTGAAACCGTTTCGATTATAGAATCCTTCATGTCTTCCTCGAGGTTTTTGTTGACGACTACTGCGACAGACAGGCGTTTTATGGTTCCCGGGGTTACGATAGTCTCGGTAGTTCTTTCGTTAACCTCAAAGTTCTCGACCCGGTCAGTGCGTTGGTATTGAGTTTCACCTTCTCCGGGAGTAACGTACGAAGGTACGTCGAGCCCCCCTGCAGCACCACCCACGACGGCCCCGGCCCCTTGGTACACTTCAGCTGTTTCCTGAGTACTGCGTAATATGCCTGGAGGTTCGGAAGCATACTCGGTATCGGTTATTTTTACCTGGTCCATGTTAAGTTCGGCCCTTACCTGACATACCACATTTCCGGGACCCAACACAGGTGTAAGTAGGGCCAAAAGCCTCTGCTCAAGTTCTCTTTCGGTACTCGACGTTAGCTCCAGCACAGAGTTAGGCGGGAGTTCTCCGTTTGCAGCGTAATCGTATCCTGATTGTTGTGACAAGAGTTTACCTGATGCATCTACCACAGTGACATTGCTGGGCGACAGACCTTCAACTGAACTAGACACAAGATTCACTATACCTCGCACCGAACTTGATGGGAGTTCATATCCAGGTCTAGTTTTCACAAGCACAGCGGCTGTCGCTGCTTTGTTTTCGTTTATGAACACAGAAGGGTCAGGCAATACAATATGCACTCTGGCATCTTCTATCCCTGTAATTGCCTTGACCGTTCTCGTGAGTTCGCCCGAAAGCGCTCTTACGTACTGTACTTGGCGTTCAAAATCGGTAGACCAAATACCGCTCGAACCCATACTCTCAAACCCTACGATTCCTGATGACGGGAGTCCTATGGTGGAAAGCGATAGACGCGTTCTGTATACTTGTTCTGCCGGAATTTTTATGGTACGACCGCCATCGGTCAGACTATACGGGATGCCCTGTTTCTCTAGCTCGTTTACTATCTCTCCCGCATCGGTAGGATCAAGGTTTGACCAAAGAACTTCATAGTCCGGGCCTTTCGCGGAGGTGATGACCAAAATCATCAAAAGGATAAGGACAACTGCTCCACTTGAAATGACTATAATTCTCTGAGGTTTGTTGAGATTGCTCCACGCGTTTTTGACGCCGCCACCAATTGTCGATAAAGATTCGGGCATGTTTCTTTACACCTACTCTCAGGTACTGGCGCCTATAAAGGCATCCTCATTATTTCCTGGTACGCTTCAATAGCTTTGTTCCTGACTGCGATCACTAGATCTAGCGCCAGGCTTGCTTTCTCGGCGGATAGTATGGCAGTGTGCATATCCCGGGCATTGCCGGTAACCAGGTCGATCTGGGATGCCACCAGTTCCTGATCTAGGGTCTCTACTGCCCCATACAATTGCTCAAAAACGTTCCGAAAAGATGTGTTTTCCGGGCCTTGGGAAACTTTGTTCTTGGAGACGCTTTTTGTTACGTCCGTAACAGCTGTCGAAACCGGTCTAATCAACACTAGATTCCCCCCTGAAGTCTGTCGAACTCTTTATGTATAATGCTTTCTGATACACTTCTGTCATATGAACCGACTTCCTAGACTCTTAGCATTTCCAGGGCCTTTTGCATCATCGCTTTCGAGGCTTCAATAGCGGTAACATTGGCTTCATATGCTCTGGTAGCTGCCATCATGTCTACCATTTCGGTAACAACATTAACATTTGGGTACGTTACATAACCGTCTTGATTGGCATTCGGATGCCCAGGGTCATATACTTGTCTGAGTGGCGAATTGTCTTCGGCTACGCCTATCACTTTTACTCCAAATGCGTTTGACATCTCTGCCGATAGGAGATTCTTAAACGAACTTTGCCCGGTTCTAGGGGCGAATATTGCAACTTTTCGCCTGTAGATATTACCGTCATCCGCCTGTACGCTTTCAGCGTTTGCTAAATTAGACGATATTAGGTCAAGGCGAAATCTCTGAGCTGTGAGCCCGGAGGCGCTTGTTTCAATGGACGAAAACAGATTCACTGCCTACCTCCTCCCTTCTGTGATGGACTTTCGCAATAGCGATAAGTGCGAAGTCAGTTGCCTTGAAAGCGCCGAATAATGAAGAGCGTTTGCTGAGACTTCTGCCATTTCTTTGTCGATGTCCACGTTGTTACCATCCGGTGTGATGGTCGACGGGTCGCGGGTTATCGCGGTGGTTGTGAAACTTGAGCCTTGAATATGTATAGGGCTCGTAGTGTTCAACCTAACAGGTGTTTTATTTACAGCTCTTTGGAGATACGAGGAAAAATCCAAATCCGCCTTTTTGTATCCGGGAGTCTCGCTGTTTGCTACATTATTAGATAGAAGATCGTGCCTCAGCCAGAGACCATCTAGCCCTAACTGCATCAACTGCGATATATCATACATACGTTGTCCATACCCCCCTTTATGAACAAATAACCCTCCGCAAGTAGTATCGGAAGGTTAGCGCCAAAAAACAACCGCCTTTCGGTAGCCCGGCGGTCATAGTGGGTTGTATCTGCGCCCACTTTAGACCCGTAGCTTTGCGTCTCTGTCTTTTGACAGATTTGCCCTTCTCGCTTGCGGAAAAACTCAGCTATTCAGTTGTATTGTCTTAAGACATTCTACGCGACTTTGTGAATTCCTTCTTTGATTATCGGGAAAATGTCACATCTTGTTAGAGACTACCTAAGTTTATTCAATTCATCAAGAAGTTTCTCATTAAGAACTCTGATATACGTGCCTTTCATGCCCAAAGACCTGGTTTCTATCACTCCGGCCGATTCGAATTTTCTCAACGCGTTTACTATGACGGAGCGGGTTATGCCTACTCTGTCTGCCACTCTAGAGGCAACAAGATACCCTTCTGAATCCCCAAGTTCGTCGAATATGTGCTTCATAGCATTGAGTTCAGAGAATGACAAAGTGCCTAAGGCGACCTGGACCGCAGCTTGCTGCCTGGCTTCTTCTTCAACCAGTTCTTGATTATGGCGGACCATCTCCATCGCTGTCACGGTAGCGGCATGTTCAACCAGAATGAGTTCGGGAGTCTGCATTTCTCCGGATATCTTGCTTAGGACAAGTGTACCTAGCCTTTCGCCTCCCGCTACGACGGGAACTACGGTAGTAACCATACTTCTGTAGGGACACTCCACAGCGTTGTCAAATACGCACTCTCCTTTGTGATGCTGGACATCCGGAACTACGTTGCGATCATCCGAAAGGCCGTTGATAGATGCAACAGGGAATCTATTTGGCTTGAGGACTTTCTCATCGAGGATTGGGCATTCGAAGTCCTGACACAACGAATACCCCATTATGTGACCGCTCTTGTCTAGTATGAAAATATTGCACTCAAGCGAGCCTCTAACCACTCTCGCAATTGCCTGAAAGTCGACTTCTGTTGCTGCGTTTCGTAATAGTTCATTCATTTTTCTGGTTTTCTCAAGCAATACCTGCATCTGTCTTCTCCTTTTCTCCCGGTTCTATCTAGAGAATATATCTTGTCAGATCTCTATCTCTCACCAAGTCTCCTATTTTAGCGGAAACATACTCCTTGTTGACGACAACTTCCCCTTGCACACCATCAGGGGCGTCAAACAGGACGTCTTCCAGAACCTTTTCCATCACTGTGTGAAGTCGACGGGCTCCGATATTCTCATCCTGTTGGTTCACGATAAATGCCATGCGTGCGATTTCCCTAATCCCATCCTCAGTGAAGTTGAGTTCCACACCATCCGTTGCCAAGAGTTCCTTGTACTGCCGCGTTAGCGAGTTCTCAGGTTCTTGTAGGATCCTTACAAAATCTTGCTCCTCCAGCGTGTCAAGTTCAACCCTTATCGGAAAGCGGCCCTGCAATTCCGGGATCATGTCAGAGGGCTTGCTGACATGAAAAGCACCCGCGCCGATAAACAATATGTGATCAGTCTTTATTGGGCCGTATTTGGTGATAACTGTTGTGCCTTCCACAATGGGCAGAAGGTCTCTCTGAACTCCTTCTCTAGATACATCGGGACCCATCCCTGTTTCTCTTCCAGCGATCTTATCCATTTCGTCTAGAAAAACGATACCCAGCTGCTCACATCTTTCCAAAGCTTCCGCTACAACTTCGTCTTCGTCTATGAGTTTATCCGCCTCTTCTTGGGTGAGTATCTTCCTCGCTTCTCGAACCGTAACTTTCTTCTTTTTCGTCTGCTTTGGTAAGAGACCTCCAAAGAGGTTTTCCATGTCCAACTCCATTTCTTGCACGTTAAAGCCATCAAAAAACTCCAACCGCTGGGAAGGTGCATATTCTACTTCGATCTCGACTTGCTGTTCATCCAATTCCCCTGCTCGAAGACGTTCGCGGATTTCTTTCCTTTCCGCCTGTATCTTGCGAAGTCTATCAACATACTCCTCGCTTTCTTCTTGGTCGGTTTTCTCTTCATGTTCTTTTGCGCCGCCAAACAGCATTTCAAAGGGATTGCGTTGAGACCTTTCTTTTTTGGGGAGAGGGCAAAGAACATCCAGAAGTCTTTCTTCAGCCTGAATACGAGCTTTTTCAAGGACTTGTTCTAGATTCTCTTTCTTTGTGGTGCTAACTGCGTTTTCAACAAGATCGCGGATAATTGAATCGACATCCCTTCCAACATAACCTACTTCGGTAAACTTAGAAGCTTCTACCTTCACAAAAGGGGCATTAACGAGTTTTGCCAGTCGCCTACAGATCTCCGTCTTTCCTACGCCGGTAGGTCCCATCAACAGTATGTTCTTCGGGATAATATCCTCTTGCATCTCTTCAGGCACCTTTTGTCTCCTAAGCCTGTTACGAACGGCCACAGCTACTGCTCGCTTTGCACTTGCTTGTCCAACTATATGTTTGTCCAGTTCTTGCACTATAACGCGAGGCGTAAGCTCTTCCACCGGAATCCCTCCTTGTATCTTAGGAAGTCAATCCAACTCCTCAACTATGATATTTTCATTAGTATATATGCATATGGATGCCGCTATCCTAAGCGACTCTCTAGCAATAGAGGTAGCATCCATCTCAGTGAAGCGATAAAGAGCCTTCGCAGCAGCCGTTGCGTAAGGTCCCCCGGAACCAATCGCAATTATAGGTTCATCAGGCTCGATCACTTCTCCTGTACCTGAAACGAGCAACAATTGGGAACGATCCATGCACAGAAGCATCGCTTGGAGTTGCCTCAGCATCCTGTCAGTTCGCCACTCTTTGGCCAATGATATGGTAGACTTCATCAAGTCTCCTCTGGTTTGTTCAAGATATCCTTCAAGTTTGTCGAACAAGGTCAGTGCATCTCCGACAGAACCTGCAAAACCTGCGATGACTGAATCTTTATAGATCCTGCGAACTTTTCTAGCTGTTGTTTTAAGAATGGTGTTGCTGCCCTCAAGAGTCACTTGCCCGTCGCCTGCCATGGCGGATTTCCCTCTGGCTCTTACTGCCAGTACGGTAGTACTCAGTATACGATTATTCGAGTAGTTGCTCACTTTATTCGCTTCCTTTCTCCTTCCGCCAACTCAATACGCGTGTCTTCTCCGGTGCCATCGTGAGAAGAATGGGCCCTTGGGTGAGCGTTTTCGTAGACTTGCTTTAAACGTTCAGGGAGAACATGCGTATATATCTGGGTGGTGGTGATGCTTGCGTGCCCTAACATGTCTTGCACTGAGCGCAAATCTGCCCCCCCGGAAATCAGGTGCGTTGCAAACGAATGTCTCAACGTGTGAGGCGAGCATTGCGAAGGGTCCAAGCCTGCAACCAGCAAATGCTTGTCGAGTATTCTCCTTACTGATCTTACAGACAATCTTTGGCCCGACTTGTTCAAGAATAGTGGTTTCTTGGTAGTTCGCCCGGCTTGGTTCCCTAAGGATAGGCCGGATTCATGTGCCTTCGATCGATTTTGTTCAAAGAAAGGTCTGCCATTTTCAAGATAGTCTCCCAGTGCGTCTATAGCAACAGATCCTATTGGAACAAACCTCTCCTTATCGCCTTTACCTATCACTTGAACAAAACCCAAAGAATAGTCGACGTCGCCTACATTTAGTTTTGCCAGTTCGCTGATTCTCAAGCCCGCGCCGTAAAGTAACTCAATTATCGCCCGGTCTCTTTTCCCGTATGGTGTTTGAGTATCAATGCATTCGAGGAGCCTTTTTACATCTTCCTCAGAAAGGACCTTGGGCAAGTAGGTATGGGTTTTCCGAGAACTAACTCCCTTTGCAGGATTGGTTTCCAAAACCTCTCTAGCAGTAAGGAAGCGACAGAAACTTCTCACAGACGAAAGTTTCCTAGAAATAGACGAACCTTTGTAACCTTGTTGACCTAGGTAGACGATGTAGTCGCGAATGTCTTCCGAAGTGACATCAGACGGGTGTATGGACTCAATATCGTTTTTGAAATGTTTAGAAACGATAAAATCAAAAAACTGCTCTAGATCGTAGGCGTATGCCTCAATAGTATTGGGGCTCTGGGTTCTTGAAATGCTAATCTCTACTAGGAATGCTTCTTTCCAATCAAGAAGTGAATTCGTCATTGAACCGCCTTCCCTGGGACAATCCACTTAGTAAGTCAACATGAAGTGCGTCAAATCCATGTTACCATCAGGCCGAACCTGCATCAACCAGTTATCGCAATATTCTCAGTTCTTCTGCGTATAGCCACATTCAGGATTTGCACATTGATAGCTCTTTGACTTTCCGCCTTTCTGAACCATAAATGAGCCGCACTTCGGGCATACTTTGTCTGGTATTGGTCGATACCAGGAAACGAAATCGCAGTCCGGGTAATTTGAGCAGCCATAGAACACTCGCCCCTTCTTGGAACGTCGAACTACAATGTCTCCTTTGCACTTGGGACATACTGCGCCTGTCTTCTCAACAAAAGGTTTTGTGTTCTTGCATTCCGGATAGCCTGAGCAGGCTATGAACTTGCCGTATCTGCTCCGTTTTATGACCATTGGACGGCCGCACTTTTCACAATCGATTCCCGCCAATTCATCTTGGATATTAACTTTCTCTACCTCTGTTTCCGCTCTTTCTATTTGTTCTTTGAAAGGTCCCCAGAAGTCAGCTATCACGTCGTTCCATCGCGACGAACCATCCTCTACAGCATCTAGCTTTTTCTCCATCTCAGCCGTAAAACCGATATCCACAATAGAGGGGAAATTCTGTCTTAGTATGCTGTCAACAAGCCTGCCAAGTTCAGTCGGCTTAAGCGAGCGATTTTCTCTCTTTACGTATTCGCGTTCTATGAGCGTAGCGATTATTGGCGCGTAAGTAGAAGGTCTGCCTATACCGTTTGCCTCAAGAGTCTTCACAAGGGTGGCTTCAGTATATCTCTGGGGCGGCTCTGTGAAATGTTGAGCGTATTCTACGTCTTCTAACTTGAGTTTTTCATTCTCGGAAAGAGGGATAATATCCGCCTCTGGTTCTTCGGGATTGTCTTGCCCTTCCTGGTAGATCTTTGTGAATCCGGCGAATTTCAGTCTCGACCCCGTCACTCTGAAAGTATGTTTGTTGGCCTCTATATCACAAGTTACGGTATCATACACTGCAGGGCTCATTTGACTTGCTACAAATCTTTCCCATATTAGAGAATACAGTTTGTACTGATCTCGCTTTAGAAAAGGTTTGACCTCGGACGGTGTCCTTAACACACTTGTAGGCCTTATTGCTTCGTGAGCATCCTGAACTCCCGGCTGAGCCTTGCCTCTTCTGTTCCTTTTACCCACGTAGTCTTTTCCGTAAGTCGATTCGATAAAACTTTTCGCCTCTGCCTCGGCGATCGGAGAGACTCGGGTCGAATCAGTCCTCATGTATGTAATAAGGCCTGTGTATCCCGTCTTACCTAGTTCGACTCCTTCGTAAAGGCTTTGAGCAACCATCATGGTCTTGCTAACAGGAAAACCAAGTTTCCGTGATGCTTCTTGTTGTAGTGTAGAGGTAGTAAAAGGAAACGGCGGATTTTTCTTTCTTTCCTTTTGGACTACCGATGCTACAGTAAACTCAGCGCGTTCAATGTCATGAAGGACCTGCTCGACGTCGGAGAATGTCTTAAGTTCTCGCTTTTTTCCTAGATAGCCGTAGTACTTTGCTTTTACAGTTCCTTTGTCTCCTCTGAGAAGCGCTTCCAATGTCCAATATTCTTCGGGCTTGAACGACTCTATCTCAATCTCTCGGTCTACTATGATCCGCAAAGCTGCTGATTGAACTCTACCTGCTGACAACCCAGGCCGTACTTTTCGCCAGAGCAGAGGGCTCAAAGTGTAACCTACTAACCGGTCCAGAACCCGTCTGGCCTGTTGCGAATACACTAGGTTTTGATCTATATGGACCGGAGTTGAAAGTGACTCCTTGACTGCTTTTTCCGTAATCTCGTGGAATGTTAGTCTGGCAGCTTCTTTAGGGTCAATACCCAAAACCTCACATATGTGCCATGCTATGGCTTCTCCTTCCCTGTCGGGGTCGGTTGCCAAGTATACCTTAGAAGCGGTTTTAGCAGCATCCTTCAGTTCTTTGACGATATTTCCTTTACCGCGTATGGTAATGTACTGCGGTTCAAAACCGTTGTCGATATCTATTCCAAGTTTGCTTTTTGGCAGATCTCTTATGTGACCAAAAGAAGCCTTCACTTGGTACTTTGACTTTGTATATTTGGAGATGGTTTTTGCTTTTGTAGGCGACTCCACGATGATTAGCGGGCGCTTATTTTTCTCCTGCGATTTTGCTTCCATATGCATTCACACCTTCTTGACTTAACCTATGAGTGTATTCCCAATACTTGACAATATATATCTACCGCTTGGCACTAAACGGACTATCCCACGTACCTCAAGAGATGATAGGATAGCGATTACCCTGGATATGGGCATGGTCACGCTATTTGAGATTTGGTCCGTCGATTCTCCGCGACCAACCGCCTCAAGTACAATGGATTCCTCGGGTGTTAGCGATTCTCCCATTATTGCACCAGAGACTTCCGGTACGTATTCATTTTCTTGTCTGAGAAAGGATAGCACATCTTCTGCACACGTTACCAGATAGGCCCCCTCCTGAATTAACCTATTCGTGCCTCGGCAGGCGATCGACCTTACGCTTCCGGGGACAGCCATCACTGGTTTTCCCTGTTTGAGAGCCCAATCAGCAGTAATCAATGCGCCCGACTTTTCGCCTGCCTCGACTACTAGCAGCCCCAATGACATTCCCGCGATTAGCCTATTGCGCTCGGGAAAATGCCAGCGTTTGGGTTCTACTCCCGGCGGATACTCAGATACAAGAGCCCCATTTGAAGGAATTGTATCATAAAGATGAGAATTGGACTTTGGATACACGATGTCAAGGCCATGACCAAGAACTGCTATGGTTCTGCCTTTGCCATCGAGCGCACCTTTGTGCGCGGCGGCGTCAATGCCGTATGCCAGTCCGGACACGACCGTCACGCCCGCTCTCGCCAGTTCTTCGGAAATCTCAGCTGCTATGTGCTTGCCGGCCCCGGAGGCTTTGCGTGTTCCTACGACGCCTATTGATAGTCTGTCTTTGGGTATCGTTGAGCCCTTGACAAAGAGGATGGCCGGGGGATTTGGGATCCCTCTAAGATTCTCGGGGTATTCCGGGTCATCGATGCCCACTATTTTTACATCCAGTTTGGCACACAAGTCCGCCAGATTTTCTGCTTTTCCGATATAGTGCGTTTGTCCATCCACAATCAAACACATCCTTCACCGCAACGTGTGTTGAGATAAAAAGTAAAAGCGCTTTGAGACGATTTTCCGTTACGCCTCATGATACCACAGACACGCACAAAATGCACCAGTCATGCCAATATCTGGGTATAACTTGTTGGAGCGGTTCCATCCGGGTATGATATTCTCGTAGAAACGAGGTGATTTGGGTGGAGCCCGATCTCGAAGAGAAATGCCGAGTAAAGAAGTTATACGAATGGGAGAACGCTAGACGTAAAGAAAACGGTTTCATAGCCGGGGTAGACGAAGCCGGTCGTGGTCCTATGGCCGGTCCCGTAGTGGCCTCTGCAGTGATACTGCCTTCGTCACCTGAGATTTCTTACATCGATGACAGCAAGAAACTGTCTCCTAAGTTGCGGGAACGGGTGTTTCATTCAATTGTCCAGACAAGTCTGGCAGTTGGGATAGGCATTAGGTCGGCGAAGTACATCGATGAAAAAGGTATATCTGCTGCCACTTTCTCCGCAATGCGTACGGCCATAAGCGAGTTGGTGTCACAAGGTTTCAAGCCCGGACTTGTAGCAGTAGATGGCTACCCAATACCTCAGCTAGAATTCGCTCAAGAGGCCGTCATAAAAGGAGATGCCAAGATTTCTTCGATAGCCTGCGCCTCGATTGTAGCAAAAGTAGTAAGAGATAGGATTATGGTAGAATTTGACCGATTGTACCCTGGTTACGAGTTTTCCATACACAAAGGCTATTGCACTAAGTTACATATGGATCTTCTATACCGAAAAGGACCCAGCCCCATACACAGACGGTCCTTTCGACCTGTGCGCGATGTCTTGCCTCCATTTCCATCAATATGACCGGACTAGGCCTCAGATGGGATGTCTTTGTCTTGGTAGTATTATCTCTTGTGCTAGAAACGATATAGCCAAAGCACTTCCAAAAGCTGTTGTGCCGAGTCTACCGCCTACTCCTGCAATGACAGTTATCCCCCAGAAGTAACAAAACCCTGCCAACGCTCCTGCAAGAAGTGCAAATAACTCATCATGTAGGCGAGCAGAAGACGACATACCTACATATGATCCGCAAGCGCAACAAGCGGCCAGAGTTCCTCCTATCGAAGGAACTAGCACGGGTAACAAAAGGCCACCGATCAGACTTACCGCTCCGGAAGCTATAACTCCTCCCTGCTTCATTCGGTTATTGATGCAAAAAGACACGGCCGAGGATAGGGCGCAGGCTACGATGGCCGGAATGAGACACGATGGTTCGAGAGGTTTGGCATCGACAAATGCATTGTTGGTGAAAACTGCAGCTAACGTTGCCCCAGTAGCAGCTATCGTTCCTAGTTTGCCTCCAAATCCATTGAAAACGTCTGCTGCGAGCAGATAAACCAGGCCTGCGATACATGCCGCAAGAAACAGTTCGTTTGGAGCAAAAAGGCTAGATGATGTCATCCCTACAAACGATCCGCAGGTTATGGCCAGACCCAATTTCGGAAACAAAATTCCTGCGAGAAGAGTCACAAGGCCGGACGCTACAACCGCACCTAAATGCGCATAAACGCTCAGACCATAGGTTATCAAAGCCCCAACAACCAGCGATAAGAATAGTATGACCGTGCCGCTATCGATGAACGGGGACTTTGGTTTCGGTAGATTCCGAGCTTCTGAGAGAACGCCAAGAATAGCCACTATGTATGCAATTCCTATCACAAGGGGGGCGAGGATACTTGCATGCAGACTTGTTAGAACAGTGCCTATGTAAAGATAACTAAAAGTCAAAGTGAGACCAAGGAAACCCGCATATGTTCTTATCAACTGTGACTCCTCCTGCCATTATGGGCAACTGAAAAAACTTCTTTTTCACAATAGCACATTTCATTTTTGTGGTTCAATCATGTAAAGGACTCGGACAGACGATATTATGCACGTTGCTGTTGGCTAGAAGTCAAGAATTCCTTTGATTAGCTGAAACTCAAGACCCTGAGTCTCCGATTTGCCCGCAGACGTATTTGCAGGACTTCCTGTAACTGAGCAGAGGTCAACCCTTATCCCTGCGCATCTTGCGGCGCAATACTTGTTGCGACTCAGAAAGTCCCGGATTGCCAATTTGAGCTTCCGCACTTTTTCGCGATCGATCGATTCTGAAGGGCTGACCAAAGAACCTCGCCTTCTGTATCGAACTTCAACAAATGCGAGTATGTTTCCATCGTAACCGATTATATCTATTTCACCATACCTGGATAGAAAGTTCCGGTATTTTATTTTGTAACCTTGCTCTTTGAGATATTCACAAGCCAAGCCTTCCATCTGAAGTCCCAAGTGTCGCGCATCTTCAGGTGACTGAAATCTTTCAGGCAAGATGGAACCGTAGTCTCCCGAGTCCGGCTTATCGCTTTTGAGGTTCATGTGATCTCCCCCTATGTCTAAAACACTTTCTGTCTGTAAGATAGTGCCTCCGCTACGTGTTCCTCCTCTATCCTCGGACAATCTGCAAGGCTGGCTATGGAAGCCGCCACTTTTATCACTTTGTAGTAGACTCTAACAGAGAGTTTCATGTTCTTATAGGCGTAAAAGAGTAGTTTCCTGGCATCAGATGAAAGCGTGACCAAGGTTGAAACTTCCTTTGGCCCCATTTCGGAGTTTGTTAGCAAACCAGTCCCTTCCAAGAGTTTCCTCTGCTGTTGGCGCGATGACTCAACCCTTTCTTTTGCAGTCGATGCTGGTTCGTGATTGGAACAATCGGTAAGTTCTTCAGGACGTAACCTTTCTACATTGATGCACATGTCAATTCTGTCTAGTAACGGTCCATTGATCTTTGATATATACTTTCTTATT
>Ga0116189_1000937_pt1 | contig 23999 bp, 19 predicted proteins | sample AD_JPNTR3_MetaG_FD_89895 | JGI IMG/M metagenome (GOLD analysis project Ga0116189, IMG submission 89895) | Active sludge microbial communities of municipal wastewater-treating anaerobic digesters from Japan - AD_JPNTR3_MetaG | ecosystem: Engineered > Bioreactor > Anaerobic > Digestate | place... | reverse complement strand
GTCTCCCGCCGGTCTGCCCAGACCCCGCGGAACACGCCCCGCTCCCACATGTACACCACGAGGCACAGCGCGTACGCCGCCACAACCAAAATGCCCGGCAGTCCTATAAACGCCGTTCCGCCGACATCCGTTCCGCCGCAAAAAAGATTCCCATCCATCGTGCCATCTCCCCGCCGCCCGTGCCGCACCGGGCTCCGCGCGCCCCCACAAAAAGGGCGCGGACCCCAGCCCGTGCCTCCCAGAAGGCAACCGCCAGGCGCCCATACAGAAACACGAGACTGGAGGCGCGCCGTAGCGGCGCACCTCCGAGCATTTCGCTTCTGCATTTGGATAAACTGGCGGTCTCTTCTGGGAAGCGTTAATGCGCGTAAGCGCAAAATCAAAATGTGCAGGACGGTCTCTAAGACATCCAGCCGCAATGCACGCGGCCTCTCACCTCTGGTCATATCTCGCTGTCATCGCGAGAACAACGACGTGCCGTACCCTCAGCACACATTACCCTGCATGAAATCGTGCCGTCAGCATACGCCTCACCGGCAGGTATTGTCAATTGTGTTTTTTCGCGTTTTTCACCACCCCCAAAAAACCTACGGTGTCTTTTCTATTTAACGGACCGTAGCGGGGAAAAACTGCCAATCGCCAAACGGTCAAGCCGTCTGGCAAGACAAGCTCGTAGCCCTGTCACCGGCGAAATGATGGATAATTGAAACGCTTGTCTCGACACTGTTATCGGCAAGGAGTTACTGGCGTTTTGAGTGGCATCTGCCGCATGAAAAATGCAATCATAAGAACTGGATGTTACTCGGTGTGGGCCAAGCAGAAGGGAAGACATCAAATGCAGAAAATCTGGATGAGTACGTTGCGGCATTTGACAGTGTGCGGATGCGTCTGGATGGCCGGGAGTTACGGCTGGGGCGACGCCAACAAGCAACCGGGCGCAACCAAGTCCATCGCTGATTGTCGGTTGGTGACTCAATTCGATGGCGTCGATCTGGCGGAAATCGGATGCGAAAAGTTGTTGGCGGACGCCATACGGGCGGGAGCGGAAGCCATTCAGATCGAGCGGTGTGAGTTTCATCTCGATGGCGCGGCGCGGACGAATGCGCTCGCAAAGCTTGCCAAGGAAATACGCTTCTTCGAGAAGGCGGGCTTCCCGGTGGCGGTTTGGACCACAACGCTGGGTTACGGCAACATGACAAATCCAGACTTTCTGCGGCGCTTCCCGAACTATCGCCCGTTGCGTGCGCTGGAAGGAAACACAGCGGCGGTCTGTGCCACGGATGTCGCCTGCCGTGAGGCGATTGCCGAGAATGTGCGTGACTTCATTCGGGCGGGGGCGAAAGTCATTCTCCTCGACGACGATCTCGTTCAAGCGTGCCGTCCCGGTATCTGCTGCGTGTGCGACGAGCATCTACGGCGCATCGCGGCCCGGCTCGGTGTCACGTCCGTCACAGCAGAGCAAATTCGTGATGCCTACGCGGGCGCGCCCAACCCGCTCCGTACGGCCTGTGTCGACGTCATGGGAGAGACACTCATGGAGTACGCTCAGGCGATGCGGGCGGCGGCAGATGAGATCGATCCGTCCGTGATGATCGCGACCTGTCTGAGCGTTTCGCAGTATGACCTCGACGGTGTTGACGTACCGGCACTCGTCCGCCTGCTCGCTGGCAAGGGAACTGACCGTCAGTTCGTGCGCCTGACCGGTGCCACATACTGGGTGCGTCATCCCCACAACCTGCGCAATTGGGGACAGGGACTCGGCGGCATCGTTGAGTTCTTGCGGTGGCAGTCCGCGTTGCTCCATGCCTGTGACATCGTACCGCTGGACGAGAATGATCCTTACCCGCGCGATGTGGGCGTCGTCCCCGAGCAATTATGCGAAGCATACGACCGCGCAGTGATTGCCGAAGGGGGCATCGTCCGGAACAAGTACATGATGCGCCACAACGTCAAGACGAACAAGGGCATTGATCCAGAATACCTCGCTGCCCATCTGGCGGGACAGGACGAAGCCAAGCGGATCGCCGCGACATTCAAGGATGCCTCCCCTATTGGATTTGAGATATTTGCGCCGCCTCGTCTCGTGCGCGACGCCATCCTGCCTCAGCCGTATGCCGGCAAACGTGCGCTGGTCAAATTCTTTTCTCATCCGATGGCAGGTGCTTTGCTTGCGTCCAACGGTGCGCCAACGCGCTATGACCGTGATTCTGGCGCACCGCTGGCAGCGTTTGGACCCGCAGCCGCAACACTGCCGGATGCGTGGTTGACGCGCGGCGTACTGCTCGACCGTGACGGCGCGCAGACTCTCCAAAAGCGCGGCGTTGATGTGGGGTTGCTCGCGGCGGATGCCCGGAATATCGACGGCTGGCGTCTCTACCAGAATGCGAAGGGCGAGAAGTTCGCCGTTTCTGAAAAAAGCTGGTACGAGCTTGATTGCAGCGAAGAGACACCGACGGCGGTACCGGTCCGCGAAATTTGGCGCTTCTTCACCGGACAGGAAATCCCGATCCGCCTCACAGGCGCGCGCGGCGTGCACCTTTTGGCGAAGCGCCGTCCAGACGGGGCGCTGGCTGTCCTTGTGAACAACATGCGCGAGACAACCGCAGGACCGTTTGATATTTTTGTCTCCGGCAAGCCGCGTTCGATGACGTTGAAGGGGTATGGATATGGCGTGGCGGTGGAAAGATAAAGAAGACAGTCATGCCGATCGGTGTAAGCGTGGCGGCGACTACATACGTCAAAAAGAGGTACAAATGAAAAATAGTTCGCGCCGTCCAAATTTCGTGTTTCACGGTTGAGTATTGAAAACTAGAGCATGCCGATCCCGATTTCGACACCGATTGCCCCAGAAACACCCAATTCCACCCAGAACGCATAATACGAAATTATCCCTGTGGCATGGGGTGGCTCAGGTGTGCTAGTATTATCGCGGATTTAACCCGAAGGGAGGATATGTATGGCTGAAAATCAAGGTAACACTCGTAAAGGGCGCGGATGTGGATTCGGTTGCGCGCTGATTGTCATTCTGTTTGTCGGTCTCGGCGTATTGACCGCGCTGGCGCTGGCGGGAAGCCTAGGCGCTCTTTCGGCGCGAAAAGGCTCTCCTCTGGACAGCCTGATGCGACCGTACAACACCGCCTATGGTGTGGGCGAGGACGAAGCTCCAGACATGATCGAACGCTGGTCGTCCGGCGCGGGCGATTTGAAGGTCGTGCGTGTGCCGGTCAACGGTATGATCATGTTGGGTGATTCGGCATGGTATGCCGGCAACGCCAACACGGTGTTGCGCTCGATCCGCCGCGCAACGCACGACCCCGAGGTGCGGGGGCTTCTGCTGGAGATCAACAGCGGTGGCGGCGGCATCACGGACAGCGACATTATCTACAAGGCACTGCTGGATTTCAAAAAAGCCCAGGAAGGACGTTACATCGTGTCGTTGATGGGCGATGTGGCCGCGTCGGGCGCGTATTACATCGCGCTGGCGTCCGACCGGATTTTGGCGCATCCGACGACGCTGACCGGTTCGATCGGCGTGATCATGCAGTCGTACAACTTCAAAGACCTGGCGGCGAAGTTGGGCGTTCAGGACGTGACGATCAAGTCCGGCGCCAACAAGGATCTTTTGAATCCGTTTCATGAGGTCAAGCCTGAGCAAAAGGAGCTGCTGCAAAAGGTGATCGCGGCGATGCACGAGCGCTTTGTGGGGTTGGTGGCTGAAAACCGCAAGTTGCCGAAAGAGACTGTGGCACCGCTCGCAGACGGACGTGTGTTTCTGGCCGCCGAAGCGGTGCAGCATAAATTGATCGACGCAATCGGCTACAATACGGATGCGCAGGCGGCGATGGCGGAACTGCTGAACACCAAGGCGATCAAGGTGATTCGGTATGAAGAGCATGTGACCCTGCGCGACATCTTTTCGCCCCGTCCCGGGATCGGGGTGGATACGGGATGGCGGCAATGGCTCATGGAAGCGACGGAACGCCGGTTGCTGTACCACTGGTCATGGTAGTTGGTCATGTACACATGCAGGGCATCTGCGGCGTGGGCATGGCCGGCGTGGCCTATCTGCTTGCGCGGCGCGGCTGGAGTGTGAGCGGGTGCGACGCGCACCTGAATGCGTGGGCCGACTGGCTACGCACGTACGGCGTATGCGTCGAGCAAGGCCATGATCCCGCCCATCTGACAAACGTCGACTGCGTGATCGTCACACCAGCGGTCCCGGCTTCCGACCCCGAATTGCTCGCCGCGCATGAACGGGGCCTGCCGGTCTTCCGTCGCGGCGAGGTACTGGCGAAGCTGGTGTCGGACGCACGCGGCATCGCTGTCTGCGGCGCACACGGCAAGACCACCACGAGTTGTTTCACGGCGCGGTTACTGCAAGAATTGGGGGCTGTGCCGGAGTGGTGCATTGGCGGCACCACGCCGCGCCTCGGCGGCGTGGCGGGCTGCGGCAACAGTGATCTGCTGGTGGCGGAAGCGGATGAAAGCGACGGCACACTTGCGCAGTATGCGCCCGCTGTCACAGTGCTCACCGGCATTGATCTGGATCATTTGGAGCACTTCGATGGCGAGACCGCGCTGACCGCCTGTTTTGCCTCGGTCGTTGCCCGCACGCGCGAAGGTGTCGCGGTCTGCTGTGACAACGCGCGAGCCGACCAAGTGGGTGCCGCAGCCACGGTGCCGCTGCTGCGTTACGGTCTGGCGGCGGATGCCGATCTGTGTGCGACGGATGTTCGCGTCGAAGCGGGGCGCGTCACGTTTGACGTGACGTGGCGCGGCGTATCGCAAGGGCACATCGCCTTGGGCGTGGCCGGACAACATAACGCCGTCAACGCGCTGGGCGCCGCCGCTGCCGCACTGTTGCTGGGTCATGCGCCTGAGGCTGTGTTTGCGGCGCTGCCGCGCGCCTGTGACGAACTGCCGGGACGCCGTTATGAGTGCGTGGCGGATGTGCAGGGCATTCGGATCATCGCCGATTACGCGCACCATCCGGCCGAACTGAAAGCCGCGCTGGCAATGGCGCGCGAAGAGCGTCCGGCGCGTCTGGTCGCGCTCTTCCAGCCGCATCGTTACACGCGTACGCTGGCGCTGGGGCCAGAATTCCCTCCTGCTTTTGCCGAAGCCGACGAAGTGATCCTGCTACCGGTTTATGCGGCTTCCGAAACGCCGCTGGACGGCGGTTGCATCGAAGACCTGTATGCCCACTTCCGTCACTCTGATAGCCCGCAGCATGCTGACACCGCCGTATCCGCACCGCGCATCGGCCCGCGCCTCAAACTGGCGCGCACGCTGGAGGAGGCGTGGGCTTACCTGCGGCTGACACTGGCGTCGGGTGATTTGGTAGTGATCGCGGGTGCTGGTGATGTGATCGGCATGGTCGACTTGATCCGCGCAGATCTCGCGCGTGGTTGGCCGGCACACCGAGACCCCGAAGGTTTTGAGGCGGCATTGAGGGCGTTGCCAGGGGTTGAGGCGGTGCCGTTCGGTGCGTTGACGCACTGGTCCTATTATCAGGTCGGCGGCTGGGCACGTTGGCGCGTCGAGGTCGTCGACGAAGCGGCGCTGACGGCCGTGGTGCGTTTGTGCAACGCGCACGGGGTGAACTGGCGCTTTGTGGGGGCGGGCGCCAACTCCTGGTTCAGCGACCTAGGCGAAGCAGGCTGCGTGGTCCGCTTCGCGCCGGGAGCGTTCCGGGGATTCGACGTGCATGGTGACGAGGTAACGGCGGAGTGCGGCTGGATGGGGCCAGCGCTGCTGGATCGGCTGGAGCGCGAGGGGTTTTCGGGGCTTGAGTGTCTTGATAGCGTGCCGGGCACGCTGGGCGGCTGGCTGGCGATGAATGCCGGAGCGCACGGTGGCGAAATCGGGGCGCGAGTTGCTTGGATTCGCTGTTTGAATCCGGTCGGTGAAATCGCTATACTGGACGCTATCGATTGTGGATTTGGCTACCGTCGGTGTGATGGGCTGGCCGGGTGTGTCGCGTTGGCTTGCGGATTGCGGCTGGAACGCACGACACCGGAGCAGGTCGCAACGTTGCGGAAGGCAGTGCGCGCCAAGCGGATGCCCCTTTCGGGGTTGCGCTGCGCGGGATCGGTTTTCAGAAATCCGGAGGGCACGGCCGCCGGACGCATGTTGGATGCAGCGGGGTGCAAGGGCATGCGGATCGGCGGCGCGTACGTGACGGATTTTCATGCGAACATTGTTGCGACCGACAGGACTGCAACAGCCTCGGATGTGTTGGCGGTGGTGATGCGGATGCGCGGTCGTGTCGTGCGCCACAATGACGTGCGGCTGACGGCGGAAGTTAGCGGTTTTTTTTAGGATGAGGATCTTGCAAAACCTCTCGTGGCATGGGCGTCCCGCCCATGAAACACGGGCAAGATGCCCGTGCCACACCTGTAGGCAAGGGTTTTTGCAAGAGCCTCTAGATGAGAGAGCGGATTGAACGATATGAAACGGGTTGCGGTCATCATGGGCGGGACCTCCAACGAGCGCGAAGTGTCGCTCCGGTCGGGTGCTGCGGTGGTTGAGGGGTTAGAGGCGGCGGGATACGATGCGCGGCCGGTGGTGCTGGAGCGGGATCAATTGGAGGGGCTACCCGAAGGCATCCAAGCGGTCTTCATCGCGTTACACGGCGGGTACGGCGAAAATGGTGGCGTGCAGGCCGATCTGGATCGTCTGGGGTTGCCGTACACCGGGCCGGGCGCTGCGGCCAGCCGGATTACGATCGACAAGATCGCCACCAAGCGTGTACTGGAACGGGCGGGCGTGCCGACCGCGCCCTACGAGGTGCTGCCGCGCGGTGTGTCGGAGACCACGCTGTCGTTGCCGGTGGTGGTAAAACCGCCGCGCGACGGATCGAGCGTCGGCATCACCAAGGTGAACGTTGCGGACGAGTGGCCGGCCGCGTTGGCGGCGGCGCGTGAGGTTGACGCGCAGGGCGAGGTGCTGGTGGAGACCTACATACCGGGCCGCGAGTGGACGGTGGGCGTGCTTGATGGCGAGGCGTTGCCGGTGGTTGAGATTCAGACGCCGCATGATTGGTATGGCTTTCAGGAGAAGTACACAGCAGGTGTGACGCGTTACGCATTTCCGCAAGCGGAAGAGGACCGGCCGCTGGTGGCGTCGTGTCAAGTGCTGGCGCTGGTGGCGTTTAAAGCGGTGGGATGTCGTGGCGTGAGCCGCGTGGACTTCCGGGTAACGCCTGACGGGAAGCCGTACGTGCTGGAAATCAATACGGTGCCAGGGTTCACGTCGACAAGCCTGTTGCCTAAGGCGGCGGCCCAAGCGGGGATTTCATTCAGTGCGTTGTGCGCGCGGTTAGTGGAAAGCGCGGCCTGCGGATGATGGAAGGCCGGGATCAGCAATGAAGTGGAAACTGTCCATAGGGAGCAAGGGTAAAAAACGGGGCAACCGGCTCATGAAAAGCGGTCGGCGTGTGACTGGCGTCGTGACGGATCTGCCAGCCAGCGTGAAACTTACGGCCGCGCTTATGGCCTGTGTCGTCGTGTTGCTGCTCGGCGTGTGGGGGGTGTGGAAGCTGTTCATCGCCTACTATTTCAAGGGGCAGTCGCTGTTCGTGTTGCGCGACCTGCGCAGTTCGGTGGTGATCGTGACCGGGCGGACGCTGACGCCCGACCTGATTTGCGAAAAACTCGGACTGCGCGAGGGAGTCAACCTCTTCTCGATCCCGATTGAGGAGAAGCGGCGCGAACTGTTGGAGCAGGCACCGAACATCCGCGAGATTTCCATCGTGCGGCGCATGCCGGACAAACTGGCAATCACGATCGTAGAGCGCGAGCCGATCGCGCGTGTGGGGTCACACGGCCGCGTAGTCGATAAAGAAGGCGTGGTGTTCATCCGTTACGCGGGTACGGGGGGACTGCCGCTCATCAAGGGCACAGAGTTTTCGCAGATCAAGCCCGGCGAACGCCTGCACGGCAACGAGTTGGCTGCGGTGCGCTTGATCCATAGTACGCTGCGGCCCGAATGTTCGATGCGGTTACTGGCGGTGGATGCGTCCAAAGAAGACTATCTGTTACTGACCTTCTCTGATTACCGTCAGGCGAAGTTTGCATGGCGCGGGATGGCGAATGACCTGAAAGAACCCGACGTGCTAATGCAGCGGCATTTTGACAATTTGGCGAAGGCCATGGAAAGTGAGATCGGCAAACCGAGGATGATGTGGGACGCGACGCTGCCCGATCGTGTCTTCGCGATGCCAGTGGGGGTTCAATGAAAGGAAGAGGCAAGGGCATATGGCGATTCCTCCAATAGCGGCGTTAGAGATCGGCACGTCGCGCACCGTGGTGTGCGTGGGCGAGTCTGAGAATGGTCGCGTCAAGATCACCGGCACGGGGTCCTATCCCACGACCGGTGTGCGAAAAGGCCAGATATTCGATGTGACGCAGGCGCGCACGGGTGTTGAAACGGCGGTGAAGCAAGCCGAGAAGCAATCGGACGTGAGTATTTGGCAGGTGTTGCTGGCGTTGTCCGGCGGCCATATCATGACTACTGTCAATCCGGGGATGTTGACAATCCGCTCGAGCGATTACGTGGTTTCGCGTGACCACATCGAAGAGGTGATTGAAAACGCCAAGGAAGTGCATCTCGATCCTGATCGGCAAGTGCTGCACACGATCACCCAAACGTTCACGGTGGACGATCAGCCCGGAATCGTCAAGCCGGAGGGCATGCGCTGCAAAATGCTCTCACTGAACGTCATGGCGGTACACGGCGTAAAGAGCCGGATCGAGAACGCAGTCAATGTGGCGAAAAGCGCGGGTCTGGAAGTGGTCGATGTGGCTTTTTCAGGAGTGTGCGCGGCTTTGGCGGCACTGACGGTGGAGCAAAAACGCAACGGCGTGGTATTGATCGATCTGGGCGGCGGCACCACAAACTACGTCGCCTACAGCAACGATGTGGTTGTGGCGCTCGGCAGTGTGGCGGTCGGCGGCGATCACGTCACCAATGACATCGCCTTGGCATTTAACATTCCGCAGAACAGTGCCGAGGAGTTGAAACGTACCGAAGGTTCCGCGCTGATTGATGCGGAGAGTGGAACGGAGCGGATCACGCTGAAGACTGCCGTAGGTTTTGAGGAGCGCACGCTGAGTTGCAAGGCACTGCACACGGTGATCAATGCGCGCATGGATGAGACATTGCGCGTGGTACGTGCGCGACTGCACGAGGCCGGTGTGTTGCCGCATGTCGGCGGCGGTGTGGTGCTGACGGGCGGCGGCGCTTATCTGCGCAGAGTCACCGAGTTGGCCCAGCGCGTTTTCGGCGCACCGTGCCGCATCGGTGTGCCGGTGAATGTCGACGGTTTGGAGCAGGAGGATCAGCCCGCCGCGCTGTGCACAGCGGCCGGTCTGGCCTTGTACGGACACATGACCTATGAAGACCGTGGTGTGCTGGCACCGGTCAAAAACATCTTTAGGGGGTTGTTCAGGCGATGAATCAGGAGCAACAACATACAGGATTGCTTTTGCTCGGCGTGGGGGGCGGCGGTTGCCGTCTTGCGGCGTCGGTCCGCGCCGCCTACGGTGAGGGTCTGCGTGTACTGTGTGTCGATACGGACGCGCAGCCGTTACGCACTGCGGCCGGTGCCGGCATACCGACTGTGCTGCTTGGCGGCTCGCGGCTCTCCGGCCACGGCACAGGCGGCGACGCGATTCTCGGGCGTCTGGCCGCACAAGATGATCTTGAAACACTGTGCGCCCAAATGCAGGATGTGAGAACGGTGGTGATCCTCGCAAGTTTGGGCGGCGGCACGGGCGGTGGTGCCACGCCTGAGATTATCAAAGCCTTGCACGATATGGGCTTGGCCACCGTCTGCTTTGCCACGCGGCCATTCACCTTTGAGGGTGATGCCCGCGCAAAGTTGGCTTCCCGTGTGCTGCCGATGATTGAGGAGACGGCGGATTCGCTGATCGTAATCCCGCTGGATGATCTGTTCAGCGACGCGCACGAAGAAATGCTGGCCGATGCGATTCAGGTTGCGGAAAATTTGATTTCTGCAGGCGTGACGCTGCTGTGGCGGCTGTTGACCAAGCCAGGCTTCATCCAACTTGATCCCGAAAGACTGCATACCATGGTGCTGACAGGTGGCAATGCGCGCCTGGGTTTTGCGTCAGCCTCTGGAGCGGATCGTGCGCGTCATGCGGTCGAGGCGCTCAAGAGCTGCCATCTGCTGCGCAAAGGTGACTCGTTGACCAAGGCAAGCGCTGTGATGCTGGGCATTCTAGCTGGTCCCGATTTGCGGCTGGCTGAAATCGGCGAGGTCATGGATGCGTTACGCCGCCATGCTAAAAAAGGTTGTTTGTTTGAAATGGGCACAGTGCTCGATGCGCGGTATGAAGGGCGCATCGAACTGGTCGCCCTCTCGTTTGAAAGCTGGAGTGCCGCAGTCGGCCAGCCTGTTCCGGCGGCCACGGATGCCGTGCCGCCTAGCGCTGCGGAACCGCCGGTGGCCGACACCTTCCCCATCCAGCCGGGAAGCCGGCGTAGTCGCATGAAAGGCAGCAAGCTCTCCTTCGGCGCAACCGGACGCGGCAAGTTCCGCGACGTGGAACCCACATTGCATGAGGGACAGGATCTCGATGTGCCGACCTATATTCGGCGCGGGATCGCACTGGAACGTTAGAACGGCTGAACAGAGGGGGCGGGATGAAAAGAGTGTGTGCGCTTCTGGTTTGTTTGGGCGCGGCTTGGGCGATGGCAGAACCGCTAGCAGGAACCCAACCGCTGACCGGAACGAATGACCTTTCCGATGCCTATCTGAGCGGGCTCGACCGTTTCACGTTGCGCGAGACGGAACGCATCGCGGCCGAGAGATCAACGCAATGGCGTCGTCGTTTGTCCGAGGGCGGTCCGGCTGCCGCCGCGTGGCTGGTCACGAACAGGACCGAACTGGGCCGCATGCTCGGCGTACGTGATGCGCGCGTGCCCTTCGATGCGCCCGAAACGCTCGGCACACTTTCGCATGACGCGGTCGTGGGACATACCGAGACGCATACGCTGTTGCGCATCCGCTGGCCGGTGATCGGTGATTTTGCAGCCGAGGGCCTGTTGCTCGAACCGACACAGTCGTCGGCCATCATCACCAACATCGTGCATCTGCCGCATGCGGGCATCACACCTGAACAGGTACTGGGGCTCACGAATGGTGCCGCTGCAGCGTCGCGTCTGGGCTTTCGCTTCCCGCCGTCGAATTGCCGAATGGTTGTGCCCGCTGTGATCAGTCGAAAAAAATCCAAATACCTGAGCGAACTGCCCGATCTTTCCCGCAAACCGGGCGCGGCCACGCGCGGCGGCAGAGTCATGACCGCCCGCGAATTTGTCTATCGCCCGGCCTATGTGATGGGACGGCATGTGATCGGCTATGAGGTACAGGAGGTGTTGGCGCTGATCGATTGGTTCCGCGCCCAAACCCCGTCGGCATCGGTCCAAGTCGAGGGATGGGGCGACGGCGGCATGCTGGCGCTGTATGCGGGAGCGCTGGACATGCGGATCGATCATACCGTGGTGGCCGGCTACTTCGGCCCGCGTGAGGCCTTGTGGCGCGAACCGATCGACCGCAACGTTTTTGGTCTGCTACGTCACTTCGGCGATGCAGAGATGGCCGCGCTGATCGCGCCGCGGCGGCTCACCGTCCTGTCCACACCGGGACCGGAAGAGACGATCACACGTGAGTTGAAGCAGGGCGAAGGCGGCGCTCCGGGCGAGTTGGTCTCGCCGACAGCGGATGCCGTCGACCGCGAGGTGGCGCGCGCCCGCGAGTTGGTGCCGTCCGACGGCGGCGGCTGGCTCGTGCGGGTGACGGAACGCGAGGCCGCCGACAGCCACGATTCCGCTGCGTCCTTGGCGGGCGGCAAGTGGCACGGTGCGACGGTCGGTGCGGCGGCGTGTGCGGCACGGGAAGCGCGGCTGGTCAAGGGGATGAATGCGTTTTCGCAGCATCTGATAGCGGTTTCGCCGGCGGTGCGCCATGCGTTTCTCGCCGACCTTGATCTCTCTTCGCCCGCAGCGTTTGACCGTTCCGCCGCAGCGTACCGCACGTATTATCTGGAGCGCGTGATGGGCCGCATTGACAGTGCACGGACAACAGCGTTGAATCCGCGCACGCGCGTGATCGAGAAGACCGCTGCGTATACCTGTTACGAGGTGGTGCTGGATGTGCTGCCTGATTTCATACTTTACGGGTTTCTGTTGGTTCCAAACAACATTCAAGCGGGCGAGCGACGCCCGTTGATCGTCGCGCAACACGGACGCGGCGGCACACCGCGCACGCTCATGTCATTGCAGAACGGCGGTCGTAAAACGTACCACGAGATCGCGCCACGCCTTGCGGAACGGGGCTACCTCGTGTTTTCGCCGCAAAATCCGTATGTGTTTGAAGACCGCTACCGTCAGCTCGTCCGTAAGGCGAATCCGCTGCAATGGACCCTCTACTCATACATCCATCTCCAGTATGAGCAGATGTTCGACTGGCTGGACACCTTGCCCTTTGTGGACGGCGCGCGCATTGCGTTCATCGGCCAATCCTACGGCGGCAAGACAGCGGTGCGCGTGCCGCCGGTGATGCCGCGCTTCTGTCTGGTGGTGGCGACAGGCGACTTTAATGAGGGCATCATCAAGATGGCCTCGACCCGCTATCCCTTCAGCTTCGCGCTGGTGGATGAGTACGAGATGTTCGAGTTTGATCTCGGCAACACCTTCAACTACGCCGACCTTGCCGGTCTGCTGATACCGCGTCCGTTCATGGCGCAACGCGGCCACACGGACGGTGTGGCCTGGGACGAGTTTGTCGGCTACGAATATGCGCGTGTACGACGCCTGTATACGAGACTCGGCTTGTCCGACCGCACGGCGATTCACTGGTTTGACGGCGGACACGAGATTGCGGTCGATGCCGCCTGCGATTTTTTTGACCGCTTCCTAAAACCGTGACGCGCGGGATGCCGTGATCGGGACCCACACGAAAGCAAGTGCCTTCGTGTGAGTAACAGAGATGTTTTGCGCAGCGCCTTACGAACGGTAGTTGGGCGCTTCCCTAATGATCTTGACGTCGTGCGGATGGGCCTCGCGCACGCCCGCACCGGTGATACGGCAGAAGAGACCGTCGCGCTTCAGATCTTCAATCGTGCGGGCACCGCAGTAACCGAGCGACGACCGCAGACCACCGCAGAACTGGGTCATGATCTTCTTGACCGTGCCGGCCAACGGCACGATGCCCTCAATGCCCTGTGGCACGAGATCGTCCTCTTTGACGTTGTCCTGATCGTAGCGCTGGCGGCTGCCTTTGCCCTCTTTCATGGCGGCGAGGCTGCCCATGCCGCGATAGACCACGTAGTGACGCCCTTCGTGGATGATCTTCTCGCCTGGGCTCTCTTCAGTACCAGCCAGCAGCGAACCGAGCATCACAGTGTCCGCGCCAGCGACCAGCGCCTTGGGCACATCGCCAGAATGACGGATGCCGCCGTCGGCAATGATCGGAATGGAGCCGCCGAGCGCCCGCGCCGCATTGTAGACAGCGGTGAGCTGTGGGATGCCGACACCGCACACGACGCGTGTGGTGCAGATCGAGCCGGGGCCGATACCGACTTTGACAGCGTGAGCACCGGCCTTTTGCAAAGCCTCGGCACCTTCGGCGGTAGCGATGTTGCCGCCGATCACATCAATGTCGGGATAGTGTTTGACGATCCAGCTCACCATGTCGAGGATGCCCTTGCTGTGACCGTGGGCACTGTCAACCACCACCACATCGACCTCCTCGTCCGCCAGCATCTCCATGCGTTCATGGTCGTTGGCACTGACGGCGGCAGCCACGCGCAGGCGGTAGCGCGAATCGCGGGTATAAAGCGGTTGAGCGTTCTCAACCAACTCCAATACGTCGGTGAAGGAATAGAGGCCGACCAACCGCCCGTTTTTGTCCACAAGGGGCAGCTTGCCGATCTTGTTCTCCATCATGATGGTGTAAGCCTGTTCCAGCGTGGTGTCGGGCGCGGCTGTGATCACGTCCGTGGTCATGACCTCGGAAACGCTTGTCGCACTCTTTTTAGCGAAGCGGAGATCGCTGGAAGTCACGATGCCCGCGAGACGATCCTGATCGTCGAGGATCGGAAAACCGCTAAACGAAAGATGGTGCTCTTGGCGATATTGCTGGACGTAGGCCAGAGAGTCGGTGTTGTAGAAAGCGACCGGCCGCATGATCAGACCGTTGAGGTGGTGCTTGACACGGCGCACATGCTGGGCCTGAAGTTCGGGCGGCAGGTTCTTGTGGATCACGCCGATACCGCCCAGCATGGCCATGGCGATCGCCATACGGGCCTCAGTCACGGTGTCCATCGCGGCACTGACAAACGGGATGTTGAGAGTGATGCGGCTGGTCAGCCGCGAGGAGATCGTGGTCTGGTCAGGGAGAAAGTCGGCATACCGAGTGACCAGTGTGACATCATCAAAGGTCAACCCTTCGAACGGGAACTGTTCCATGAAAGCGGCAATATTGGCATTTACGTGCATTGATAACCTCCTGATTCCTTCGCTTTCCCGCTATTGTATACCCGATTCTGACGTCTTTTGCAATCCTGTTCGCTTGTGAATTGACGCCTTTGCTACTTTTCACCATAATCGGGGCGTATTCAGATCATGAAACGATCAATTTCCATCCTGTGGCTGGCCCTGCTGGTCGGACTCGTCGTGCTCGCGGCCTGGCAGAGCCGCCGTTTGGCAGAGGTGCGGCGCGAGCGGTTGCCGGAGTCCTATACGGGGGCGACCTCAGATGTGCCGCCTGCGATCACCTTCGTGATGGTCGGTCTGGGCGGCTTTCGCGGCGTGGTCTCTGAAGTGCTCTGGTTTCGCGCCAACCGGCTGCAAGAGGCGGGGCGCTATTTCGAACTCGTGCAACTTGCCGACTGGCTGACGATGCTCGACCCGCACGCCTCAGAAGCCTGGGTCTACAACGCATGGAATCTCGCCTACAACGTCAGCGTGATGATGGGACGGCCTGAAGACCGCCTGCGTTGGGTTTTGAACGGGATCGCGCTGCTGCGGGATGAAGGCTTGCGTTTCAATCCGCGCGATGCACGCCTCTATCGCGAACTGGCCTGGTTTTATCAGAACAAAGTGGGAGATGTGCTAGACAGCGCGCACCTCACGTACAAGACGGCTCTCGCGCGTCAACTCGCGCCCTGCGTCAACACCAACGGCACGGTTCACGTCACCCCCGAAAACCGTGAGCGATTATCCGCGCTGCGTCTGGATGCCGACCGGATGGTCGCTTTGGAACAGCGCTTCGGGCCACTGGACTGGCGGCTGGCAAACTCTCATGCGATCTATTGGGCCGCGCAAGGGCTTGAGTTCGCCACCGGCCACGAACGCCTGATGTCCCGGCGCGCCGTTTACCAGCCCCTGATCCTCAGCGTCGCCAACGGCCGCCTGGCCGACGACATCGAAGCCCAGCAGTGGAAAACAGCCCCCAATCTGGATCTCGCCCTGCCGACCGCCGAATTTCTCATGGACACCTACCGCAACCACCCTTCGGCAACCATGAAGATGGTGACCCGGCGTTTTCTCTCGCATGCCATCTATGACCTACACCGAAACAGACGCGAGGACGAAGCGCGACAGCTTTTCGCGCACTTGGTCGCCTTGCCATCCGAGTCCAAGCGTCAGCCTTCTTTCGAGGACGTGATTAAAAAAGTCGAGCAACGCTATGAATAATCATCCCCGTATCATGTTCAGACTGGCGGCACTGGCGACGTTCTTGCCGCTCCTTCTTGTTGCAAAGGTGCCAGAAGAAGCGCGTTTGCGGGCCGCCAGTGAAGCCCTGCTGCAAACACCGTTGAGCGTACCGAATCTTCACATTCTCTCTGAGTATGTGCGCAACAGCGACAACCCGCCCGCTTTGCGCAGTCGCGCTATGGCGGCTTACGCCATGGCCTTGCTCTTGCAGGGCAACACGAACAACTTTGTCCGGGCGCAACAAGCGCATCGGGCGGCCTACCCCGATGATGCCCAACTCATTCCCCTTACCGCCGAGCACTACTCCGTCCCGTGCGATGCCTGCAACGGAACGGGACGGCGCGAAAAGGCGGTCTGTCCTCAGTGCTTCGGACGCGGCTCCCAATTTCAACTGAGCCCACTTGTCGCCCAAACGTACCAAAAACGTCTGGGCGAGATCGTCGCGCAATGCCGGGAAAACGCCGAATACGCCGAAAAGTTTCGGGAGGCCACAAAGACATCGCACGATGACAAGCAAATCGAGTTGTTGCAGGCCCTCACCAACAGCTACCCCCACCGGACGGATCTCGCGCCCGCAATCGCCCTGCTCGACGATGCACTCGCAAAACGCGAGGTCCGTCTCCGTGCCGCGCAGGAGCAAGAGGAGCGTCGGCGCATCGAACGCGAAGTAGCCGCATTGAAAGTACTTGCCCAAGGCCCAGACAGACCCCGCGCCATCCGGGAGTTGCGCACATACCTTGCCGCACACCCGAACGTTGCTCCTGCCTTGGAACTGCAAGCGGTGCTGGATGAACTGGTTGCCAAAGAAGAACAGCAGCAACGACTGAAAAAAATCGGGATCGGACTGGCAGTGTTGACCGGATGTCTGTTCTTGATCTCCGTGATCCGCTTTTTCTCATTCTCTCGCCGCACCTCCTCCTCCTCGGGACCCTTGCCGGGCATGGACAAAATTGACAAGGCCGACTTCACGGATCCCCTCAGCCTGACGGCGCAAGACAGCCTGACCCGCGCAAAATACAAGACTGCCCGCATCCCTCGCGAGGAAGCCGGGGTTGAGGACTAAACGTGAAGCAAAGCCAACCGCTTATCGCCTTGTCGTGGCCTTTGTCCCCCTGTTACACTGGAAGGCGATTCATCCCGGCGGAGCCTTTGTGCCGGGCATGCTTTTGGAGGAGAGATGAAAACAACGCATGACACGGTCGTGATTCTGGATTTTGGCGCCATTAACAGTCAGGCCGCCGCTAAAATTGTTCGTTCGCTCAAGGTGTATTGCGAGGTGTTGCCCTACACGGCACCGGCCGAGCGAATCGCCGCGCTGAAGCCCAAGGCGATCATCCTGCAACGCGGCGCGACCTGCGGCGAAGCCACGCTGGGACGCACCCCCACCGCCGACCCCGCCGCGTTCGGTGTGCCGGTGCTCGATCTCAATGACCTGCCGTGCGACACGGCAACCATCGAACCCTTCCTGCTCAAGCAGTGCGGCCTGCGGCAGGATTGGACGATCGAGGCTTTTATCGCGGATGCTATCGCCGATATCCGCGAGACGGTCGGCGACCGCAAGGTGCTGCTGGCGATGTCGGGCGGCGTCGATTCCTCGGTCTGCGCGGTGTTGGTCCACCGTGCAATCGGCGATCAACTCACCTGTGTCTTTGTCGACCACGGCCTGATGCGTAAGGATGAACCCGAGGAGGTCGCCCGGGTTTTCCGCGATGGCTTCGGTATCGCGCTGCGCCACGTCAACGCCGAGCGCCGGTTCCTGAACAAGCTGGCCGGTATCACCGATCCGGAACGCAAACGCATGATCATCGGCGAGGAGTTCATCCGCGTGTTCGAGGAGGAGGCACGTGCCGCAGGTGCACCCGATTTTCTGGTACAAGGCACGATCTATCCCGACATCATCGAGAGCGGCGGCGAAGGCGGCAAGTCGGTCAAAGCGCACCATAACGTCGGTGGGCTACCCAAAAACATCGACTTCAAAGGACTGCTGGAGCCGATCAAATACCTGTTCAAAGACGAAGTCCGCCAAGTCGCGCTGGCGCTGGGCATCCCCGCTTCAATCGCCATGCGCCAACCGTTCCCCGGCCCTGGTCTGGCTGTGCGCTGTATCGGCGAACTAACCAAGGAGAAGCTCGACATCCTGCGTGAGGTCGACGCGATCTTCCGTCAGGCGATCGTCGACAACGGACTTGAGAAGCAAGCCAGCCAGTACTTCGCAGCGCTGACCGGCAACCGCTCGGTCGGCGTCACCGACGGTGCGCGCACCTACGCCTACACGGCGGCACTGCGCGCGGTGCAAACCACCGACTTCATGACCGCACGGTTCGTCAAGATTCCGATGGACATCCTTGAGAAAATCTCGGAGCAGATCACGACCAACGTGCCGCAGGTCAACCGCGTGGTGTACGACATCACCAGCAAGCCGCCTGCCACCATCGAGTGGGAGTGAGCACGGGCGTCCTCGCCCGCAACAGCATGTCTTGCAAAAGGATAGTTTCAGGGTTCATTGCGGAGCACCGGGAGGGGCAAGTGTCACTTGCCCGCAGCGGCGCATGCGCCGCCCACGCCCGCAGTACCGGCAGTGCCCACAGTCCCCGCAGCAATCTGGAGTGCGCGGGGCGCGGCACCACACTCCAAAATCTGGACGCAAAACTTGGAGTGCGGCGGCAAGCGGTATCCCGCGCGACGCCGCTTTCTTCAGCGTCCGGCGTTCAGAAGCGGCGGCGGTCACGCCGCCCGGACGAGCAGACGCTCGTCCCTCCCGGCGCTCCGCGAGACGAATCGTGGGCTGGAGGGCGAGTGTCCCCACGAGCCGCCCTTCCGCTGTGCGGAAGGATATTTCGGGGTTCATTGCGGAGCACCGGGAGGGGCAAGTGTCACTTGCCCGCGGCGGCGCTCCGCGCCGCCCCCACCCGCAGCACCCGCAGTCCCGGCAGCCCCCCCCCCAAAAAAATCTGCGTAATCTGTGGATGCTCAAAAACCCGAGCCATGCACCCCCCAAAAAAATCTCTGCGCCTCCGCGTCTCTGCGTTAAAAAAACGCTCACCTTCCCGCGCGCTCAGACGAGCCGCTCTTGGGCTGCTTCCTGCTCGTGCTGGAGACGCTCCAAGTCTGAGGCGTCGCGTTCCCACTCTTCAGAAAACACCTCGATCTGATCCTGCACCACCTTGAGGCGTTTGTTCGTCGCCGCGAAATCCGTGTCGGGTTCGGGGTTGAACAAGATACCGGAGAGCGTCTCAAGTTCGGCTTCCAACTCGGTGATGCGCGCTTCGGTTTTGGCGACCTTCTCCTTCAACGCCCGGATCTTCGGTTGCAGCTTGGCGCGCGCTTGAGCACGCGCACGCCGCAAATCCTTGGCACTGACCGGCGCGTCTCCCTCTTCCGTTTGGGCAGCCTGTGTAGACGCACCGGACGGTGATTCGTCACGATTCTCGTCGGCAATTTTTTCGCGATAGTAGTCGTAGCCGCCGGGAAAACGCCGCACGCCTGCGGGCGAGATTTCGATGATCGACGTGACCGTGTTGCGCACGAACTCAATATCGTGACTCACCAGACAAACCGTGCCGTCATACTCCCGGAGCGCCTTTTCCAGCGTGGCACGTCCTTCGAGATCCAAGTGCGTGGTGGGTTCGTCCAGCAGCATGAAATTCGGCGGCGCGAGAAACAAACGCAGAAAGGCGAGACGAATCCTCTCGCCGCCGCTGAGCACACCGGTCGGCTTGCCGATGTCATCCGCAGAAAAACCGAACGCGCCAAGCTGCGAGCGCAACTCGCGTTCAGTCGCCGCAGGCTTGCTCCGTTTGGCGCACTCGAAAACCGTGATCTCCGGCGGTATCGTTTCGGAAAATTCCTGTGAAAGGTAGCCCGGCACCACCTTGTGCCCCAGCGTGCAGGTGCCGGATGTGGGCGTGCGCACACCGGCCATGATGCGCAGAAGCGTGGTCTTGCCCATGCCGTTGTAACCCACGACCGCGATTTTGTCGCCGCGTGCAATCGAGAGGTTGACATCGTGTAGCACATTACGCTGACCGTCGTACGAGAAACAGACCTGCTCCAGGCACACGATTTGCGCCCCGGCATGCGGTGCCGGTGCCAGCCGCAGATGACCGGCGGCCATACTGCGCTTGGGCAGAATGATCGCCTCCTCGTCCAGGCGTTCGATCATCTTCATGCGGCTCTGCGCCTGAGAAGCTTTTGTGCTGGTCGCCTTGAAACGTTCGACAAAACGCTCAAGCTGTTCGCGCCGACGGTCTTGATTTTCCTTGGCAGCCAGCAAGTTGGCATGGCGGATCTCACGCTCGCGCAGATAGAAATCGAGATCGCCGTTGTAGCGCGTGGCCGTGTTCGCATCCACCTCGATCGTCGTGGTGGTCAGCGTACGTAGCAGGTAACGGTCATGCGAGATCAGCACCAGCGTGCCGTCATACGCGCGCAGAAAGCGTTGCAGCCACTCGACGGCAGGCAGGTCGAGATAGTTGGAAGGCTCGTCCAACAACAGCAGATCGGGCTTCGAAGCCAACACGCGCGAGAGTTCCGCGCGCATCTGCCAACCGCCGCTAAAACTGGCGAAGGGCTTGTCGAACTCCTCGGCCGCAAAACCAAGTCCGCCGAGCGAGACCTTGACGCGGGTCTCGATCTCATAACCGCCGAGATGCTCGAATGCGGTCTGCACCTCACCCAGACGCGCCAGCAGCCGCGCGCGTTCCGGTTCATCCGTCGCTGTCGCCAGCGACGCCCCGAGCGCGTGCAACTCGTGTTCCATCTCAGCAAGTCCGGGTGTCCCGCGCAACGCATATTCAACCAGCGTCTCAGTCTCGGACTCCGCCTCAAGATGCTGACGGATATGCCCGATGCGCGGCGACTGCTCAATGATGACCTCGCCAGCATCAGGATCAGCCTCGCCCAGAATCAGGCGGAAGAGCGTTGACTTGCCGGAGCCGTTGGGTCCGATGATCCCGATGCGCTCACCGGCATTGATACGAAAGTTGACCTCACTCAGAACCTGTTGCGTGCCATACCGCACGCCGATATTACGAAACTCAATCACGGGGAGGTATCATGCTAAAAAGTGACGCTGCTGACAATCGTATTCATCCAACTCACCGATCGAAAACGACAAAGCATGCATCATGCGCACCGAGAAAAATTTTGGCGGTGACGCGCCCATCGGGGTCACGGCGGACATCGGTCTCCAGCAACTCGATCTCGCCAGTCGTTGGATCCCAGCGTTCGGGAGCGCCCTTTCCCGTGTCTCGAAAGGTGCAGGTCACGCTTCCCGGCTCAGCGTTCTCGTTCAAGAGATAATAGACCTCGTGCGCCGCTGTCCGCCGGTGCATGAAGCGCACCTGCATGCCCGGTGCGTCAGACTGCCAGACACAATCGGGCTTGAGCCCCGGCAACTCGCGCATGTTCGCAGGCAACACCACGCAGTTGGCTGTGCCTGAAAACCGTGCGACTGTCGTCGACTCGGAGGCGTCATCTTCCGCCATGAGCCAGACCCGCACACCACGTGACGCCAGCGTCCGCACCACGCGTTCGTCATCCGCGTGTCGCAGCGAAGCGGCGGCGACTGCCAACTCCGTGTACTCGCGTCCGGAAGCAAAGCGGATGCGCCCCTCTCTGACCGACGCGTCTGCCAGCATCGTGCCGTTCACGGCATCGCACGAATACGCGGCCAGCGAGGGCAACGGCTTTTCTGACCACACCAACAGATCCCCTGCTGGCGCCCCCTGCTGCAACATGACCTGACACCGATGCGCATAGAGACAGCCGTCGCGAAGCTGCTTGAACACTGCTTCATCACTGGACAGCGCCCCGCCGACATCCAAGAGTATGCGTGTCGTGCCGTCGGCCAGCAGACGATCCACCGCATGTTTCCACGGAAACGGCAGTAACACAGCCGCCGGTGAAGGCTCCGTTTCAAAGGGTGCCAGCCACCCCATCACGAAACGGCGACCCAGCGTCCGCGCCCCGCCTGCGGCAAGCCGATTGGAATCGCGCACCTCCTCTTTGGCGGAGGCGATGAGGATCGGTCGCCGGAAATACCGGGCCACCTCGACGGACTCCACGGGCACCTCGTCGATCCGGATGGCGGCCTCCAGTCCGGCTTCATGCACGAGTTCATTCACGGTTTTGCCGCAACGGTCGCGCCACAACTCCCTGAGTGTCCGCGCCGCGTGCTGCCGCACGAAAGCAGCGGTCGATCCACCTCCCACGGGTACCCCCGCCAACACAGGCAGATGCCGGAAAAGGTTTAAGCCGCTCCGCTTCAAAAACGCTTCCGGCATGTCAGGCGGCCATGCGTATTCCGTTTGAGGATGTCCGGAGAAGTGTACCCAGAGCAACGTGTTGCCGTATGTCCGCTCAAACTGTTTCTGAGTGGCAAAGAGCCATTGATTCACATGGCGGAAGAACGTCGTCTCGGAAAACGGATCAATGCGTTGCGGTTCCAATTCCACGCTCCCGAAACGGAAAACGCGCCACGCGCCGTTTGTCGGCAACGCCGTATCGGACAGGTCGATAAGCTGATGCGGTTGAAGATCGGAAGCACCATCGGGCACCGCCAGATGCGCCACACTGCGGTATGAGGGCGGTGGCGTAAAAATCTGCGGTATCGTTTCAACTGTGTTCGACGAAGCAGCTTGTACGGTCTCCTGACTCCACACCAGCTTTCTGGCGCGCGGGACTTTTTCTGCGTCCTCCTTCGCGACGCAAAAATCACAGAGGCCGACATCCAGCCCCAATTGACGGGCCCGCTCCAGTGCCCGTTCCAAACCTTGCCATGCCGCCTCATCGACGGTCATCGGCACGGAGAGCAGCACCCCGCCCGCGCCGATGTCACGCGCGCGCTCAAGCTGCCGCTCCAGCCACTCCGCTTCGGCGGCGTCGCGCCGCACAGTAAGTGCCACACACACGCGCGTCACATTCTGCGGCGGAGTGCGGAACTGATCGTCAAGCTCGGTCGCACGCGCGGTTAATACCAGCGCGCCGATCCAGCAGACGCAAGAAAATAGGCTGTACGATGATTTCACCACGCCACCAGTTTAGCAGATTAGGGGGCATTGAACACGGCAGAACAAGTAGGATTTAGGAATTAGGAATTAGGAATTTTAACGCAGAAGCGCAGAGACGCAGAGTTTTTTGAGGGGCGCCGCGAAGCGCGGTAGCGCGCTCCCAGACAAACCAATGCACTAATTAACTTGGGTTGCGGGCTTCGCCCGCGTTAGTAGTGGCCTCTGCACTGGACGATCTCCACGGCACCGTCCTTTATCCGGTAGACAAGCCGGTGGGTATCGTCTATACGTCGCGACCACCAACCGGAAAGGTCGCCTTTCAATGGCTCTGGTTTGCCGATGCCGTCGTAAGACGACCGTTGGATATCCCGGACAAGCTGGTTGACGCGCCTCAAGGTCTTGCTGTTCTGGCCCTGCCAGTACAGGTAGTCCTCCCACGCCTCATCGGTCCACAGCAGGTGCATCTCACTCCTCGATCAGCTCGTGTCTCTCCAGTTCTCCCGCCTCGGCTTTCGCGATGGAACTGTGCAGACGGGCTACGTTTCTGTCGCAGTAGAACGGATCAGCGATCTCGAACGGAATCTTGCCCAACCTGAGCGACTGGCGGACGAAAATGTTGAAAGCCGTCGTCAGGTTCATTCCGAGTTCCTTGAATAAAATCTCGGCGTCTTCCTTGATCTCGCGGTCAAGCCGTAACGTGACATTCACAGTGTCGTTGCGCATGAGTTTTCTCCTCAGTTGCCGTCATTATTCCATTGATACGCGTGCGTATCAAGTGCAATATATGCGCAATACACTAGTTTTTTTTCGCGCACGTAGAGGTTCTTAGAGTAATGCTGCTCAGGTTTTTATCCACAGATGGGCACAGACTACGCAGATTTTTTTGGGGGCAGGACCGGCCGCAAGTCGCGGGTCGCGAGTCAACCTCTCTTATTGCGACCACGCAGTGGCTCGCAATCGTGAGAGTAAAAGCATTGCTCGGCCCTTCACGCGAAGGCGCGAAGGCGCGAAGCTTGGTGTGTGGCGGCTTGCGGAGTGTCGGGAGGGACAAGTGTCACTTGTCCGGGCCGCGTTATGCGCGGCAAAAGTCGTACACCGTGCAGCGTTTCATGTTCACGCACGAACAAGGCGCACTGATCCCGATAGCGATACCGATTCCGATACCGATTCGCACGCCCCCCAATTGCATTGTCCTGACGTTCGGTCTCTATTGATTTGCAAGCGTGTTTAGGAAAGACGCGGGGG
>Ga0116189_1000927_pt1 | contig 24196 bp, 16 predicted proteins | sample AD_JPNTR3_MetaG_FD_89895 | JGI IMG/M metagenome (GOLD analysis project Ga0116189, IMG submission 89895) | Active sludge microbial communities of municipal wastewater-treating anaerobic digesters from Japan - AD_JPNTR3_MetaG | ecosystem: Engineered > Bioreactor > Anaerobic > Digestate | place... | reverse complement strand
ATGCGAGGAGGCTATGGCCTGATTTCGTGTACCTTGATGAGGTTTGTAGTGCCGGACACACCTACCGGCACTCCGGCGGTGATTACAACTGTGTCGCCGGGCCGTGCATAACCCGCTTCCACCGCCTTGTTCACTGCAATGAGGATCATCTCGTCTGTCGTCGTGATGTCTTCTCCCAGTATGGGGTAGACGCCCCACAGCAGGTTGAGCGTTCTTGTAGTGTGCATATCGGTGGCTACTGCTATGATCATCGTCCGGGGCCTGTGTTTGGAGATCATCCGGGCCGTCCATCCCGACTTGGTGGAAGTGATGATGGCCGCGGCTCTGAGTTCAGCGGCTATTTGCACTGTAGCATGACCTATAGCGTCGGTTACCGGCATCGACGCGCTGCCCATTCGCGGGGTTGCGGCATCCGTGTACTGCAGTGCCATTTCGGCTCGCTCAGCTATGCGGGCCATCGTGCGAACCGACTCTACAGGATACATCCCGCTGGCAGTCTCACCGCTCAGCATGACAGCGTCGGTACCGTCGAATACCGCATTGGCTACATCGCTCACCTCGGCCCTAGTGGGGCTGGGGTTTCTGATCATCGAATCAAGCATCTGTGTGGCAGTGATCACCGGTTTGCCGGCTCTGCGGCACTTCTGTATCATCTGTTTCTGTATGATGGGCACGTCTTCCGCGGGCATTTCGACGCCCAGGTCGCCCCGGGCCACCATGAGACCATCAGCAGCGCGTAGTATGCTATCAAGACTCTCGATGCCCTCACGACTCTCGATCTTGGCTATCACCGGAATGCTGGAACCATGCTCTGCAAGGAATGATTTGACTTGCTGTAGATCGGCTGCGCTCCGCATGAAGGACGCAGCGATAAGGTCAACACCGTTTTCTATGCCGAAGAGGAGATCGTCTTTGTCATCTGCGGACAGTGTAGGGAGGTTGAGCCGCCGACCGGGTATGGATATCCGCTTTCTGTCGCTCAGCTGCCCCCCGACAACTACCTTGCATTCAACGGCCTGGCCCTGCACAGCTGTGACTTCCAGCTCAAGCAGTCCATCGTCCAGCAGAAGACGGTCATTGGGCGCAACGATAAGCGGTAGGCCCGGGTAGTTCACAGACACCACATTAGGCCCGCCCATGACCGGTTCCGTGGTGATCGTGAATGACGCACCGGGCTCAAGCGTGATCGGCCCTGAGGCGAATCGGCCGATCCTTAGCTCAGGGCCTTTTGTGTCTAGCATGATCGGGATGTAGCGATGATACTCGGCCTCTAGCTCGCGTATCATGCGTATCCGCTCAGCGTGTTCAGCGTGAGTGCCATGGGAGAAATTGAGACGGGCCACGTCCATGCCTGCTTCAATTAGCTTTCGCAGTGAATCCAGCCCATGGCTGGCAGGTCCTATTGTGCATACGATCTTGGTCTTTCTCAACAGCTGCGCCTCCGTCAGTCTTCGCTTACCGGCCTTCCGCATGCCACGCAGAACCGTGCCCCTTCCAGCACGAGAGTGCCGCACTCGCAGGTTCTTAGGGGCTTGGGCTCTTCGAGGACAGAGGGTTCACCATCACAAGCAGGGCTTTCGTCGGTGCTTTCCGGCACGTCGACCTCCGCCGGTTGTGCGGGCACGTCTTCAGCGTCCGCTTGTTGCTGTTCCCTCGACGCTTCCCGGATCCTCTGGATCTCTTCCTCCGCCGCGGCGATCTGGCGATCGATTTCATGGATTGCGTCTGCCTTGGCACGCAACACCGGCTCTGCCAGCGACCCCCCTGATAGCATTTCGAAGGTCAGTCGCCCCAGGTCTTCAAGGAGATCACGCCGCTTGGCCTTGAGATCGCTGATTCTGGCGCGGATCACGGTGGTGTCCCACAACTCCTTGGACTTGGCTCCCACAGTGTCCACACCAACCCCGATGGTCTTCTTAATCTTGTCGAATATGTCGGACACAGGCGCCCACCTCCCGTCTTTGCTATCACCTTCAATATTTCGCCTCATTTCCTCTATCTCCTCCATTCCCGACGACTTGCGCATGAGCCGCAACACAGGATACGTATCGATCACATACAGTATGCTCTGCCTGCCATCACATCGTGCCGGCCGGCGTATCATTGCATAGAGGGAAATCGAAAGCGGATCAAGAATCAGTCAAGGTGATAATGACCTTCGCTGTGTGTGTTGAGAAGGCGCAGAATGCGTGAGGGGGCAGGGCCTGCCATGCTGACACTGAAGGAGTTTCTTGCGAAGGAAGTAGTCCCGGCACTTGGGTGTACGGAGCCCGGCGCGGTCGCGCTGGCGACGGCCCGGGCGCGGGAAGAACTAGGTGCTGAGCAGGTAGAGAGGATATCGGTCAGGGTTAGCGATAGCATATACAAGAACGGGATGAATGTGGGGGTCCCGGGCGCATCGGGCGAGACCGGCAACGCGCTTGCCGCCGCCCTTGGCGCGCTGGCGGGCAAGGCGGATCTGAGCCTGGAAGTGCTGCGCGACTGTACTCCGGCCCACGTGAGCATCGCCAAGTCTATGCTGGGCGAGGGCAGGGTGGAGGTCGTGTGTCTGCCTGATGTGCATGGTGTGTTCGTCGAGGCGACCGTGAAATCCGCGTCGGGCACTGCTACGTGTGTAATCGAAGGCGAGCATACCAACATAGTCAGCGTAAGCGTGGACGGAAAGGCGATCTTTCGCAAAGGACGCCGGGAACACGGCCAGTGTCATGGCCGGGGCCAGGACCAGGACCAGGACCAGACTGCCGAGGAAGGCGAGGGCACTGCGGTCGGCGAATGCGGCATTGACGACAGCGATATTGGAGACCGCGATATCATGGACGGCGTCAGATACCAGGACTTGCTCGAACTGGCCGACCACATGGCGCCCGAAGAGATCGACTATGTGATGCGCGGTGTGGATATGAACAAGTCTATCGCCGAGTACGGGTTGGCGTCCGAATCCCTGTCAGGCTTGGGGGCCGGCAAGGCGATCTGGGCACTGATGTCCGATAACAAGATCGAGAAGAACCTGTCCTTCCTGATCAGGTCATACTCGAGCGCTGCGTCTGATGCCAGGATGGCCGGGGCCCAGCTGCCCACCATGAGCGCTGCCGGCAGCGGCAACCAGGGCATCACAGCTATCATCCCCGTTGCGTTGGTTGGCGAATCTATGGGGTTGCCGAGAGAGGCTATTGCCAGAGGCGTGACGGTGAGCCTGCTCTCCACGAGCTTCGTGCGCAGCCGGATCGGCCGCCTAACCCCTGTGTGCGGATGCTCGGTTGCAGCCGGCGCCGGTGCGGCCGCAGGGATAGCCGTGCTGCTCGGAGGCAACTGGGTCCACGCGGCGCGAGCCATGCAGATTGTGCTTTCTAGCACTGCCGGCATAGTGTGCGACGGGGCCAAGGGCACTTGCGCGCTGCGCGTCGGCGCCGCAGCCTGTGAAGCGTATCTGGCTGCCCTGATCGCCGTGAACGACCGGGGCATCAATTCGGCTCAGGGCATTGTGGATGATACGATAGAGGGAACAGCCGACAACGTGGGCAGGTTGAACGCTGAGGGCATGAGAGATGTTGACCGAGTGCTCATTAACATAATTGAGGAACGTGTACGAAGAAGTGAGATGATGTAGCGACGGTGGAGACGCGCGGACAAGTATTCGACATTCGCCGCTATTCAGTCAATGACGGGCCGGGAATCCGGACGGCGGTCTTCTTCAAGGGATGTCCTGCCCGGTGCGCGTGGTGCCACAACCCCGAGAGTCAGGAGCACGGACGCGAGGTCATGTACTGGCCGTCTAGGTGTGTGGCGTGCGGGGCGTGTGTTGAAGCGTGCCCGGAGCGTGCCATACGGATGGAGGATGGCCGACCCGTGGTGGCCTGCGGGCTATGCGACGTGAACGTGGACGGTTCGGCGTGCGCCGTGGGTGCCGCGTGCGTGGAGGTGTGCCCTGCCGAGGCGCGCACGATTGTGGGACGGACTGTGAGTGTGGCCGATGTCATGGCTGAAATCGAGCGGGACAGGGCGTTCTATGATCAATCCGGCGGGGGAGTAACGTTCACAGGAGGCGAACCCCTAGCGCAACCGGAGTTTCTGCGCGCTTTGCTCGAGGAGTGCCGGCGGCATGACGTGCATTCTGCAGTCGATACCAGCGGCATTGTCGGCGCTCGGGTGATGGAGTCCATTGCGCCTCTGGTGGATCTGTGGCTGTTCGACGTGAAGATCGTCGACCCTGCTCGGCATATGTTGCTGGTGGGCTGCTCCAACCAGCCTGTGCTGGACAACCTTAGGTTCCTTGCTGGTCGGGGCAGCCGGATTCGGGTGCGCGTTCCTCTGGTACCCGGGATAAACGACGGTCCAGACGATCTGTGTGACCTAGCCCGTTTGCTGGCATCACTGCCCGGTGTGCGCAGCGGCGGGCCTCGTCAGGTGGATCTTCTGCCCTATCACCGGAGCGGAATCGAGAAATACGCCAGGCTGGGCAGGGAGTACACGCTCGAAGGCGTAGAGCAGGCAGGCGCCGAATATGTTGAGTCGATTGCCGGCGAATTGCGGAGTATGGGTCTAGATGTCCGAACAGGTGGAGGATGGTGAGCGGTCAATGAACGCCCGTGTCAGTCAGCTACGTCACGAGAGCCTTGAGGCGGTCCCGTACATCTCATCGGAGCGTGCAGAGCTCATTACACAGTTTTATGCAGGCGATCGCACGGCCTCGCCGGTGCTGCGCCGAGCCAGCGCCTTCAGGCACCTCATGGAGAACAAGACGATATACATAGGAAACGGCGAGCTGATCGTGGGGGAACGAGGGCCTGCGCCCAAGGCCGTGCCGACCTACCCCGAGCTATGCTGCCATTCCATTGGTGATCTTGAGTTGCTGCATAGCAGGGAGAAGATACCGTTTGCATGCTCCCCTGATGTCCGGAAGGCATATGAAGAAAGAATAATCCCCTTCTGGAGGGGCCGTTCCATGCGTGATCTCATCTTTGATGAGATGGCCGACGAGTGGAAGGTCGCCTACGAGGCGGGGATCTTCACAGAGTTCATGGAGCAGCGTGCGCCCGGCCACACTGTGGCAGACGACAAGATCTACCGTAAGGGGTTTAAGCAGCTGAGGCAGGAGATCGCGGCAAGCCTCGCTGACCTGGACTACTCGAGTGATCCCAAAGCGCAGGCGAAATCGGAGCAATTGCGCGCCATGGATATCTGCGCCGAGGCGATCTGCATTTTCGCCAGGCGCCACGCAGAGCTTGCGCGGGAAATGGCTGAGCAGGCAGAGCAAGACGGCGACTCCGCCCGCGCCGCTGAGCTCCGGCGAATCGCTAAGGTCTGCTCATGGGTACCGGAAAACCCGCCCAGGGACTTCTGGGAGGCGCTTCAGGCCTACTGGTTCGTGCATCTTGGCGTCATAACTGAGCTGAATACATGGGACTCATTCAACCCGGGCCGTCTTGACCAGCATCTGTACCCATTCTACCAGCAAGGATTGGAATGCGGTACGCTGACAGAGGAGAGCGCCCGCGAGCTTCTGCAATGCTTCTGGATCAAGTTCAACAACCAGCCTGCGCCGCCCAAGGTGGGAGTGACTGCCGCCGAGAGCGGCACATACACCGACTTTGCCAACATCAACTGCGGCGGGCTGACGCCTGACGGGCAGGACGGCGTGAATGATGTCACCTATCTTGTGCTCGACGTGATCGATGAGATGAGGCTGTTGCAACCCAGTTCCAATATACAGCTGTCGGCGAAGAACCCCGACCGCTTCCTCAAACGGGCACTACGCATTGTGAGGAAAGGCTGGGGGCAGCCATCGATCTTCAATGCCGACATGGTCGTGCAGGAGATGCTGAGGGCAGGCAAGAGCCTGGAGGATGCGAGGGCAGGCGGCACGTCAGGGTGTGTAGAGACCGGCGCTTTCGGCAAGGAGGCCTACATCCTTTCGGGGTACTTCAACCTGCCGAAGATTCTGGAACTGGCATTGCACGACGGCATGGACCCCCGGACCGGCAGGCAGCTGGGCCCACACACTGGCCATGGGAGCCAGCTTACGTCATTTGACCAGCTCATGACCGCATTTCGGCAGCAACTTCATCATTTCATAGAGATCAAAGTGCGCGGGAACAACGTCATAGAGCGGTTGTATGCCAGGTACATGCCGGCGCCGTTCCTTTCGCTGCTGGTGGATGACTGTATCTCCCGCGGCCTCGATTACCACGACGGCGGAGCTCGTTACAACACCACCTATATTCAGGGAGTAGGGATCGGCACCATCACCGACAGTCTGTCAGCGATAAAGCGACACGTGTTCGACGGTAAGCATATCGGGATGGGCGATCTCGTGGCGGCGCTTGACGCGGATTTCGCGGGTTACGAGAGGCTGCGGGCACGACTGCGCGATGAAACCCCGCGTTACGGCAATGACGACGATGACGCTGACGCTATCATGAAGTCGGTGTTCCGAGCGTTCTTTGAGGAAGTGGACGGCCGCCCCAACACTAAGGGGGGGTGCTACTGCATCGACATGCTGCCTACCACATGCCACGTCTATTTCGGCAGCGTTACGCGGGCCACGCCCGACGGAAGGCTCGCCGGTGAGCCTGTGTCGGAAGGGATCTCGCCGGTGCAGGGGGCCGACAGACGGGGGCCTACTGCAGTGCTGTGCTCGGCGGCCAAGATGGACCACGCCCTCACAGGGGGCACGCTTTTGAATATGAAGTTCACGCCGCGACTATTGGAGGGCGAGGAGGGCATCGCGAACCTCGCTCACCTGGTGCGCACGTATTTCAAACTGGGCGGCCATCACGTTCAGTTCAATGTGGTCAGCGCCAGAACACTGCTCGACGCGCAGGCGCACCCGGAGAGCCACCGCGACCTTATCGTGAGGGTTGCCGGATACAGCGACTACTTCTGCGATCTGTCGCGCGCTCTGCAAGATGAGATTATCGCACGAACGGAGCACGAGTCGTTCTAGGCAATCGGGGTGAGTCACGCTATGCTGGTCGACTATCACGTCCATCTGGAGAGGGCGGGGCTATCGCGGGAAAACGCCCTGCGTTTCATTGAATGCGCACAGGCTCGCGGGCTGAGCGAGATCGCATTCACTGAGCACGCGTACAACTTCGTCGAGTGCGCGCCCATGCTTGCTCGGCCCGACTACGTGTCGATGCACGGCCACGGGTTCAGAATCGACGAGTATGTGTCGCTTGTGGAGAATCTGAAAGACGAAGGTTTCGCGGTGAAGCTGGGAATCGAGCTAGATTACGTGCCTGAGACAATTGACGATGCCGCCGCCTTTCTCAGCGGGCGCCCGTTCGACCTGGTGATCGGGTCCGTCCACTGGATCGATGAGTGGGGTTTCGATATAGAAGCGTCCAGCTGGAATGGCGTGGATGTGGAGTGGGCGTACTCTCGGTACTTCGAGTTGGCATGCGCCGCGGCCGCAAGCGGAGTCTTCGACGTGATCGGCCACCCGGACGTAATCAAGGTATTTGGTGCGCGAATGGGTGCGCGAATCGGCGAAGGGTGTGACGAGGAGTCCAGCGATGTCTACGGCGACAGCCGCGGCGATAGCAGCCGGAGACTGAACGGCTACTACGATGCTTTGGTGTCACTGGCTGTCGCGTCGGGAACATGCCTTGAGGTGTCAAGCGCCGGCCTGAGGCGCCCTGTGGGAGAGGCGTATCCTGCCATGGATCTTCTGCGACTGGCCTGCGGGAGAGGCGCGGCAATTACCCTGGCATCCGATGCCCACGAGCCCGGGGAGGTGGGTTCGCGCTACAGCGAGCTAGTCGCGTGGGCACGGGCTGCCGGCTATGGCAGAGTCACCGTTTTCAGCGGGCGCCAGTCGCTGCAGGTTGAGATCGGCTAGAAGCTGAGATGGAGTAGATGGAGTGGAAAAGGAGGCCGGCCCGCGTGGGCCGGCCGAGTGGCGTCTTGTCCTGAACTACTCTCCGAGTCCTCTCTCGGTACTGCGACTCTGTTGCGGGCGCGCCTATCTGCAGTCTCTCAGGAACGCTCCCAGTATGGGGCCGGGGTAGACGTCCACTGTACCCGATGTGAACGCAACTGCCGGCAGAGCCTGCACCGCGGTTCCGACCCACACGCCCGCCTGGCCCGGAACGGGCGTCATGGGCACGGTCACAGTTCCGCCCGGCCATGTGAAGATTGCTCTGTACAGATCCTGCCCCACAGGCAGCTCGGCCAAATTGACACCCCCCACCAGGATTTGCGTGGTGCCGAACTGGTCCGTGCGCAGCCACAGCACACCGCCTGCGTTGGAGCCCGTAATCCTGGGCGACAACATCAGCACGCAGGTGCGTGCAGGTACAGGAGGCGGCGCGACAACCGGCACGCAGATCCTTTGACCCACGAAGAGCCTGTTCGGATCGACACCGGGGTTTGCCCTGATTAGTGCGTCTACAGTCGTGCCATACCTCAAGGCGATGAGATAGAATGTGTCGCCGGGCTGGATCGTGTAGATGAACCCGGGGCACGGCACAGGCCCTGGCACTGGGATACATATGGGCTGCCCGATGATGAGGTTCAGCGGGTTAATGCCTGGGTTGGCCGCGATGATCGCGTTCACCGTAGTCCCGAAACGCGCGGCAATGCTGTATAGAGTGTCCCCAGCTCTGATGATGTAAATAGTGCCCCCCGGGCACGGCGGGAACTGCAAGGCATACAGCTCGTCGTAGACCATCGACATACGTCATCACTCCCGTATTGGTCTGCTACAACGTATGCGATGCCACGTTCAAAGGCATTGTGCCACAAGGACTAGTTGTCATAAGGCACAGGTGTACCTTCCCTGCGACCTGCCTGCTCTCGACCTACCGGCGCGCCCATCGAAGCCGGCGCGTGGTCCGTTCCACTCTATCACCCAAGACTTCCATAGTTAATCTGGAAGAGGCGGACCGTACTGGCGGATCCCACGGGGTTTCCCGGGTTGCCCGATCGCCTGTGGGTTTTCCGCTACGCATCACCCACATGACCGGAAAGGATGATCTTGCTGATCGACCGAACACACGCCGGGCTCTGACTAAGTTCGGAGACGCCGGCTGTTGGCGACCGCTTTACGCAGGTCTTTGGGCAAAACCGCGTTTAGCAGGGAGTTAGCGAACCTGTAAGGATAATAGCCGGTTTTCTGCGAGGGCTGTTCAGAATGTGCCCGGTTTTGACGGGCAGGAGCCGGGGCCCAGCAGCATTGGGAGTTATTAGGGGTAGAAAACCCGTCTCCGGGGCCTTTCCGGGGAGACTCGGAGGGAGTGTGCGTATAACCACATTATATAACACGCCTCTGCCTGCGGATTTGCCGAGGCCTTGGCGCCAGAAAAAGGAGGCGCCGTTGCCGGCGCGAATTCAGACAATTATCGCCTGCCAGACCGGGCAGGATCTGAACAGGATGCTCGAAAAGCCTGTTCAGATATGGGCAGGATGCCCCAGAACCCCGCTACAGCCCACCACAGTGGAACGTCACGCCCAGAAATACCCATGGATACGGGTAATGCACAGGGGCTATCCGACAGGTTTTTTGGCCGAGCCTGTCGGACACCGTACGGTTCTGCACGCGCAGGCTTTCCCGAAGGCCACGGACGGCGACGCCTCGTTCTCCAGGCCGGGGTGTGAAGGCGGGTTCGCCGGAGGGAGGAGCACTGCCGCCGAGGGCAACACACATCTCTCTCGTCCGCATGCGGGCCCTTAGGCGCCATGGCTCGTGTAGCTGGCGTTTTGTGATCTGTTCGTTTTATGAACGCTTTTTCGTGAATGCGTCGCGAAAGCGGACGATAGCTGATGCATAATGCGACGCATAGGTGCATAAAGCGGGACGAGTAAGCGATTCGACCTGGGTAACCGCGAATGGTGTAAAATGATATATGGGACTTGGGGATAAATATAGGGAAATGCCGGATTAGGACAGCGGAAATAGGACGAAACACCATAGCCGCGACGCTTCCGGCACTCTATGCAGCTATGCATTTCATTATGCATCAGCACCTGCAGCGAAAATGAACAGATCGGCAAGAATGCGTTCAGAATGTGAACAGACCATATTATTCCAGCCAGCTACAGCCGAGCAGCCGTGGACTCGGACTTAGACCTAGACGCAGGCCGGGACCTGGGCCTCGACCGAACGCAGGCCCGGTTCTGGGCCAAGCATAGGCCCGGACCCGAACATGGACTTGATGAGCGTTCTTCCTGCGCGCTTTAGCACGCGCTGTAGCCGCAGAGCCTGCATTCGCTGCAACCGGAGGCGTATATCAGGGAGTAGTTGCCGCACTGGGGGCAGATGTCGTAGCGGGTAGCTTTCTTGCCGGAATGGCTGTCAGCCTGTGTGTTCTGCCCGCTGCTGCTGCCGGAATACGCAGACTGAGCCTCGGCCGCGGTCGCGGTTTCCAGGACTGCCGACTCCGATCTGGCTTCGTCCGAAATTGCTCCGCCGGAGGTACCCGCGTTCCCGTAGTCTTGTCCGCGCCCGTTGCTTTCGTCAGCGAAAAGCAGTGTGGCCTGAACCGCGGAGACGTCCCCGGATAGGGCGAGAAGCGCATCGCCCAGCGTCGATGTGGACGTGAATGTGGATGTGGATGACAGCGCCGCATTGGGATCTTCGTCATTTCCGGATTGCCCGGCTATGCCGCGCTGCGAAGGTGTGGCCCATTCGGCGCCGGCGTAGCGCGCCTGGATGGTCTGATCCAGCATGCGTCCGATTGCGTCGGGTACGGAGAGCACCTTGTTCGGGCCGAAGCCCACCTGGCCGGATCCGCCGATTCCGCGCAACTGACGCGCGATTTCGGATGGATCGACGCCTGCACGCAGCGCCAGAGAGATGAGGCGGGCGATGCTCTCGGTGAACGCATATATGTCGGTGCCGGCTCTGCCTATCTGGCAGAACATCTCGAAAGGACGTTGGTCGTACAGATTGAGCGTAGCCCAGAGTGTGCCGGACGGAGTGGCTATGCGCTTGGTGATCCCGCACAGGGTTTCCGGCCGGTCGATTGGCTGCAGCCTTCCCCAGAGGGACTCGTCGACGGTATACGGCTTCTTGCCGCGGGGAGTGGGAGACCCGCATAGATCGTCCAGCCCCGACCCGGCGACGCCGGTCGCGCCGGCCGCACCGTATGACAGGTCAACTTCGGCCCCTGCGGTTGCCTTAGCCTTTGTGGCTATGACCTCTACTTCTCGACTACCTGACCTGTACACCGTAATGCCCTTGCAGCGGAGCCTATGCGCGAGAGTCAGTGCTGCCCGCACGTCGTCGGGGGTTGCATTGCCCGGTAGGTTGATCGTTTTGGACACAGCATTGTCGATGCCGCGCTGCACTGCCGCCTGGATGCGAACGTGCCATTCCCAGGGTATCTCCAGCGCTGTGCGATAGAGCGCGGCCATGTCGTCGGGGATCCCGGAGATGCCCGAAAGCGAACCGCCATTTTCAGCGATCCTCTCCATGAGGTCTTCAGAGTAGATCCCGCGCTTTTTGGCGTCCTCCAGGAAAAGCGAGTTCACCTGGGTCAGGGACTTGCCGCCCAACACGTTCTGTTTGGTGAAGGCCACTCCGAAGAGAGGTTCGCACCCTGATGATGCGTTGGCTACCATGCTTATGGTGCCGGTAGGCGCGACAGTGGTCACTGTGGCGTTTCGCATCGGAGGTTCGCCCATCTCGGCGTACCGGCTCTCGGCAAAGGCCGGGAAGGGACCGCGATCCACAGCCATCTGCTGCGACTTCAGCCGGGCCTCGTGAGTGATGAACCTCGACACCAGCTCCGCAAGGAGCTCTGCCTTTTCTGAGGCGAACGCCACTCCCAGCAGGATGAACAGGTCGGCCAGGCCCATGAAGCCAAGCCCGATCTTGCGTGTCCTCCTCACCATCTGGCTGATTTCGGGCAGAGGATACTCGCTCACGTCTATTATTGAATCCAGGAAGTCTAGGGCTCCGTGCACGGCTGTGCGAAGCAGTTGCCAGTTGATGTGGCGCATCTCGGCTGCCAGCACATTGTGACACACCTCTGCAAAACTGTCGCTCAAGGATAGCTCGCTCAGCACGTCGTCGTCTGATAATGGTTCTTCTCTGTACATGCGCTGCAGGTTGACGCTGCCGAGATGACAGGCTTCATATGGAAGCAGCGGCTGCTCGCCGCAGGGGTTGGTGGCTGTGATGCGCCCCAGGGCGGGGGTGGGGTTGCCCTCTTCCAGCCTATCAAGGAAGACCACGCCCGGCTCGCCATTGCGCCATGCGTGGTTGACTATCTTGGTGAAGACGTCGCCGGCGCGTTTCGTACCCGTCGCCTTCTTAGAACGCGGGTTTATCAGCTCATATTCGGCGTCATCCTCGACCGCCTGCATGAAACTATCGGTGATACCCACTGAGATGTTGAAGTTGGAGAGCGCTGCGTTGTCTTCCTTGCATGTGATGAAGCTCTCGATATCCGGATGGTCGACGCGGAGTATGCCTATGTTGGCGCCGCGCCGTTTGCCGCCTTGCTTGATAGTTTCAGTAGCTGCGTTGAACACCGACATGAATGATACCGGGCCCGATGCGACTCCGCCCGTGGAGCGCACGACGTCGCCTTTGGGCCTGAGGCTCGAGAAATCGAATCCCGTGCCGCCGCCGGACTGATGGATCAGAGCTGCGCCTCGCACTGCGTCGAAGATCTGCGGCAGGGAGTCTTCCACCGGCAGCACGAAACAGGCTGCATTCTGTGAGTTCGCGGTACCCGCGTTCATCCAGGTGGGAGAGTTAGGCGAAAACAGTTCGTCCACCAACAGCCAGTAGAACAGGCGGACACGCTCGTCTTCGGTCTCGCGGGTTCCCTCATACCGGACTCCGGCTCGCGCTGCCTCTCGGGCTAACCGGAGGCACATCTGCTCGGGGGTCTCAACGATGTTGCCTTCCTTGTCCTTCAGCAGGTATCTGCTTTCCAAAATGGTGATCGCTTCAGGAGTGAGCGACATCTTGCGGTCTAGAACAGAGTCCGGAATAGGGATCATTGCACTGCCTCCTGTCTTGTGCGAAAACGTGTTCGATCCACCAAGTATCACTATCATACCACGAAAATGTGTGTCGTGCGTGGTTGTCGGCAGCAGTGCAAGCCCTTGGCAGTATCATAAAAACAGCTGGTAGATGTGGGTATGGTGTTCGTCACAAAGCCATCAGCTGCGGTTTTCTGCAGCACGGTGAATCATAGAAGGTGAATCATAGAAAGGGTAAAGCCGCCGAGTCAATCGGCGGCCTTACCTTGGGGGGTAGTACTGGTACGGCTTGCTCTGGTGCGATTGGATTCGGTGCTGATGCGTTAGCGTTTGCCCTCCGCGATCGAGGCCAAAAGGCTAATATGAGTATCTTACGGTGTACGTTATCGTGGCTGTGCCGCCTGCGGCGATCTTTGTTGGGAACTCTGCGGTCTGGGAGTCTAGCTTGTTCCATTTCGCAGATGCGGTCGTGATCTCCCACTGTGTGGCGCCCCACATCCGCTCAAGCACGGTAACCTCTACGGGTTCCTCCTTGTGGTTACGCACTTCGATCTTCCAGGTCTCTTCCCGCACTCTGTCGGAAATGCGCTTCGTGGACACTTGGGTTCGCGAGCCTATGACATCGAAGGCCGACCCCAGTGTGATGCGGACCTTTTCGTCTTTGGGAGTGTGGTCGATCCTGTCCTCGCCGATGAACTCCAGGGAACCGTCGCTGTCCATCTTGCTAACGCGAACAACTCCCTTGGGCAGCGGCATGCCCAGGTTACCGTCTTGCTTGTTCCAGAACTCCAGTATGGAGTTGACCTTCGTTCCGAATCGCGCGCCGTCATACACCAGCAACTTCTTCGCCGGAACCTTGTCGGCAGCTAGGAGCTCGATCTGCTTCACCTGGTTTTCCTTGAGGGTCGTAGGGTACTGCAACGTGTACAGATGGTAGTCGTAGAAAGCCTTCTCCTCAAAGGATGGGCCGGCCTCGGCCATGGCGAGTTTCGCTCCCGAGGCTCTGACCACGTCGTACATCTCTTCCCGTACCTGATGAACATCGCCTGCTACCAGCTTTAGCTTGGCGTCTTTGAACGCTGCTCCCGATTCGTTGGTGATGGTGACCCATCCGCGCAGATCGATGAAATCGTCATTCGGGCCGATGACTGCCACGTAGTCGGCAGCCCAGGATAGCCCGCCTGTGAGGTAGGTGACCAGCACGTTGTGGGTGGTCGCCCCCGACGTGTTGGACATCAGCCATGCCAGTGTGGGTCGGGTTATGAGGCCCTCGGGGAGGCTGGGATACTCTACAGACTGGACATCGCCGAGGTAGACTGTGAATACCTGCCCCGTGCCGTCAGGCCCGGAAGACATCACGATGTTGGAGGCGGACGACCCACGGGCTCCGGTGAGTAGGTAGCCTGTGAAGACCTCGCCGCTTCTCGTGCGCACGGTGATACGCTCGCCTACGAACTTGCGCATGAGCTTAACGTCTTCCACTAGATCGTACTCGAAGTTCTGCTCTCGCACTCGCACTGCTTGTGGCGCGGTCAGCGATGCAAAACTGACGGTAGCCGGATTGATCCGAGCGGAGATGTCGCGGAACATGATGGTCGACAGCCCTTCGGGGATTTCCATGGCTCGTTTCTCTTTCACAAGGGCCAGATCGGAGTTGTAGATAGTCAGCTCCACCGATCTTCCATCCCCCTTTGCTGCCTGGGCCGGCGCGGGCCCGTGCGCGGCCAAGGCGAGGCCGATAGTGACGGCGGCGCAGGCCAGTACTGCAATGAGACTTGCTCGGCTTCGGATCATATCGTATCGCCCTCCCGGTAGTGAGATTCTGTAATGAGATTCCATGAGATCATATGCGACTCCGTTGAGACTCCGTTTTGCACTTGTAGAGACGATGCCGCCGCACCGTTTGTTCCGGCGCGGCGGCTCTGCGGACGTGTATTCGACAGATTATGCTGGCCCCGCTACATATCCAGGAACCGTGATAGTAGAATTTGGGCTGCTTCCAGCTCAGCGTAGCTTCGGGCCGCCTTCCAGTCACGGCGCATCACGGCTTCGATCAGCTCGGACGATACACCGACCTCCTCCGAAAGGGCCTGGGCGAGGCGGGTCTGCCCCAGTTCGGGGAGGGACTCCCAGTCCTGGCTGAGAAGAGCCTGCGCCTCATCGTCTGTCAGCCCCATTTCCACTAGACGCGCAGCCAGGGCCGGGCTCATGCCTTTGCGCGCTTCGTCCCACTTGCCGCGGGATATGGCGTCCACCTGCTCGGGCGTGATGACGCCCCGGGTGATGGCACTCACCTTCTTGGTGATGTCCTCTCGGGTGACCTGACCTTCAGCCAGCACGAAACGTGCCGCGCCGTAGCCCGTTCCCACGGCGTAGACGGAGTCCTTGGAACGCACCGACTCCAGATCCGAAACAACGCCGTTTCGGTATATAACGGTGTCCGGATCGACCTGTACCACCTGGTCGGTTCCGGCCGCGTTCTTGATGTTGATGGTCTCAGTAGCCTTGCTGACGCCGCTGACAGTCCCTCGCGCGAATTGCGCCTGAGCTAGCGCGTTGACCATGTGCGCAGTCTCGGCCCTGGTGGCCGGGCGATCGGGTTCGAACACCAGTCCGAAATGGAGCGGGATGATGTCCAGACGGCGGGCTACCTCTACGTATCTATACGCCCAGTGAGTTGAGTCTACGTCGCGGAAGCTGGGGTTCCAGGCCGTGGCGTCGGCTTCGCCCACCTTGCCCAGCTGGGCGACGCGAGCGAGGATAGCCGCCATCTCGGCTCTCGATACATTCTGTGCCGGTCGAAATGTGCCGTCCGGATAGCCGGTGACTACCTCGGATGCATCCAGTGCCGACACGAATGGCTCAGCCCAGTGGCCGTCCATATCGCGGAAACGTGTATCTACCGTGGGTGCGTACCCGAAGGCGCGCGCCACGATCTTGGCGAACTCTGCCCGGTTTACAAGGCCCTCGGGGCGGAATGTCCCGTCGGGATATCCCTGCACTACGCCCATCTTGACCAATGTAGATATAGCCGATTCGGCCCAGTGCCCGGAGATGTCGGACACGGCCGCTCGGGCAGACGCAGATGGGCCCACTGCGATGCCCAGTATCAGGGCCGCGGCGAGCGCGAGCGCCATGATCAGCTTCCTCGAAGCTGCAGTCAAAGCCATTGTCATAACTCCTTTCATCGCAGCTTGGCATGCGTATGGTGCTTTTCGCCATACATATGACGTTTCCTGCAAGCAAGTGATGGGACGACAGGAGGGAGGAGGGATTGCCGGCGCTCGTGTGGAAAACTAAATGGATATGAGGGCGACTGGAGTAGACTGGATCGGAAAGGGAGAGCGGATTTGACAGAACGCAAGGCGCGCAAGATCCTCATCATAGACGGCCACAGCCTGGCCCACAGGGCTTTTCACGCCCTGCCCCCCACGCTTTCCAGAGCCGACGGCACGCCCACCAATGCGGTGCTGGGGTTCTGCAACATGATGGTGAAGCTTCTGGAGCAGGAGCAGCCGGATGTGGGGATCTGCGCTTTTGACCGGCCGTCGCCCACCTTTAGGCATGAAGAGTACGAGCAATACAAGGCTACCAGGAAGCCGATGGACGAATCGCTACGGGTCCAGATGCCGATAGTGCGCGAAGCAGCCAGGGCTTTCGGCTTTTCCGTGGTCGAGTTGGACGGTTGGGAGGCTGATGATGTCATCGGCACATTGTCGCGGATGGCGGACGAGGCCGGGGACGAGGCGATCATCGTGACCGGCGACCGCGATGCGCTGCAGTTGGCTTCCGATCGTGTGCGGGTGGTGCTGACGAAGCGCGGAATATCGGAATTTGAGGAATACGGGCCCGAAGAAGTGCGGGCGAGGTACGGGTTCGGGCCGGAGCTGATACCGGATTTCAAAGGACTGATGGGGGATGTGTCCGACAACATTCCTGGCGTGCCCGGAGTGGGCGAGAAGACCGCGATGCGACTGGTTTCGGAGATCGGCACAGTCGAAGACGTGTTGGCCGGCGCCCATTCCATAAAGCAGGAGAGGCTGAAGAACGCGCTGCTGGAAAATGCCGAACAGGCTAGAGCCAGCAAGCATCTGGCCACTATCGACAGGAAAGCTCCGGTCGGCGTCGATCTGGAGCAGTGTTGCGAGGTGCGGCGCGATCCGGGCCACCTGGCCGAGTTCCTCCGCAAGCAGGACTTCCGACTACTGCTCTCGCGATTGGGGCTTGTAGGGGCGGGCCCGGGTGATCGTGCCGGGCAGGCCAGCTTGTTCGGAGCAGCGCCTTCCGGCGAAGCGGCCCAGGGAGTCGGCGGGGGCAGTGAGGTCGAGGCGTCCAACGGCGAAGGCGGTGCGCCCGGAAGCGAAAATGTACAGATAGTAACCACTCAGGAAGGCGTGGAGGAGCTGGCGGCGCGTCTGCGGAGGGCAGGCAGGTTCGCCTTCGACGTGGTGAGCGTGGGCGCGCGGACAATGACCGCCCGTGTAGTCGGGCTGGCTTTCGTGACCCCGGGAGTCTCGTCATACGTTCCCATAGGCAGTAGCGAGGATAGAGCCGACGGCGATAGGGTGGGAGCGAGTGATGCGGGTCGCGTGAACCCGCACATGGCAGCAAATGCGCTGCGACCGGTGTTTGCCGACGCTGCCATTGAGAAGAGTTGCCATGATGTGAAGGAGAAGATCATCCTGCTTCGTTCGATCGGCTGTGAGCTTCGCGGCGTCTCCTTCGACAGCATGATCGCTGCATACCTCGTGGACCCGGCTGCGCCCAATGACGAAATGTGCGATCTGGCCGAGAAGTGGATGGCGGTGTCGGTTCCCAGAGTCCGCGAGTCCATACGTCAGGAAGCTAAGCGAACGCGTGACCCGGAAAGCTGTGTCGGGGCAGAGGTCGCTGCCGGGATGTGCGCCAGGTGCCTGGCGGTCATGCCGCAGCTTGAGGCGACACTTCTGGCCTCAGTCTCTTCATATGGAATGGACCGCCTATACCGCGATGTGGAGATGCCATTGGCTACTGTGCTTGCCGACATGGAGATGACAGGGGTCAAGGTGGACGCGGCTCGCCTACGCGAGCTGTCGAGTGAGATGGATTCCATTCTGAATCAGCTCGTGGCCGAGATCTACCGGCACGCGGGCGAGGAGTTCAACATCAACTCCACAAAGCAGCTTGGCTACGTGCTCTTCGAGCGACTGGGTCTGCCTCCTGTCAAGAAGACTAAGACCGGCTATTCCACCGACGCTGAGGTACTTGAGACCCTTGCGGAGCTGCACCCGGTGGTCGGCAAGGTGCTGGAGTATCGTGAGATCTCCAAGTTGAAGTCTACATACGTGGACGCGCTTCCGGAGCTGATCAACCCACGAACTGGGCGGATCCACACGACCTTTAACCAGACTGTTGCCGCCACGGGCAGGCTCTCCAGTACGGATCCTAATCTTCAGAACATCCCCGTGCGCACCGAGGAAGGACGGAAGATCAGGGACGTGTTCATCCCTGGCGAGGACGGGTGGGTGATTATCAGCGCCGATTATTCTCAGATAGAACTTCGAGTACTTGCACACATATCTCAGGATGCAACACTCATACAATCTTTCTTAAGGGATGAAGATATCCATCGGCGCACAGCGGCTGAGGTATTCGGGGTAGATTTCGAGGATGTTACTCCGGAAATGAGGTCGCGGGCGAAGGCGGTCAACTTCGGAATCGTCTATGGCATCAGCGACTACGGCCTGGCGAGAAACATCGGGGTGAAACCGGCTGAAGCCAAGGAATTCATCGAGAGGTATTTCGACAGGTACAGCGGTGTTCGAAGGTATATGGACTCCATTGTGGCCCAGGCCAAACTGGACGGTTACGTGACGACTCTCATGAATCGCAGGCGGCTTCTGCCCGAGCTATCCAGCCCGTCATTTCCCGTGCGGAAGTTCGCGGAGCGCGTGGCCATGAATACGCCGATTCAGGGTTCGGCAGCCGACATCATCAAGCGGGCGATGGTGAATGTGCATGCACGGCTAACGAAGGAGGGTTTTCGGGCGCGACTCCTGCTGCAGGTACATGACGAATTGGTACTTGAGGCGCCCGCCGACGAGGTCCAGGCAGTGGCGACTCTAGTCGCTGGAGAGATGAGCGAATCAGTGCAGGTGGCAGTGCCTTTGAAAGTCGACGTGGCAACCGGAAAGTCGTGGATGGACGCGAAATAGCGCTTCATGCAGGCACGAAAATTGTTGGATGACGATGCCGCACCTTGAAGGAATTACGCGTTGAGTGTAGAATAGAACAGCCGTATGAGCTAAATGGCTCGTTTCGGTCTTACCTCCCAGCACATCGGGAGTATCACATTTGAGTCTAGATATGCCTTTCGATCCTGAAAGCCCGAAAGGAGGTGCACCCCTGGTTTGCTCTTAGGATCGAGTCTATAGCGGCCGGATCGCGGCATACGCGACAGAGCCGCAACACGCTGAACAGAGGCCCGACGCCGGAAGATTATGAGGAAACTTGGACACTCACAAGCTCTCCCCCTGACGGCCAACGGAAAGCGTGAAACTACAAAAAACCATAAGGGGGATCTTTCATGAAGAAGAACCTCACTATCATCGCAATCGCCCTCCTGGTATTGGCCATGGCGATCCCCGCTTCAGCGGCGAGCCTGAGCCTGAGTGGCGAGTACAGCGCTGTGTTCAAGTTCGACTATGCTACAGGCGTTGAGACTTGGGCACCTGACATTCTGGGAAGCGGCGCAGACCATAAGCTGAAGCTCAACCTGACGTTCAAAGAGGGCGACGGCATTGTGGCCTACCTGCCGCTTACCATGACCACCTTCTCAGCAACTCCCACGCTCGCTATAGGCAGCTGGTACTTCTCGTACGACACTGCTCCGTGGGCATTTTGGGTCAGCCAGAACGACGCATATAACGCCAAGAAGTTCGCTTCGCTCGGCGACCCGCTGGGCATCGTTGCTTCCGCGAAGTACAATGGCGCAGATGCGACCAAATGGGCACTGAATGCCAAGGGCGGTATTCTCGGGGCCAACCTAAATCTGTATGCCCTCGACTATGATGGAAAAGCAGGTTGGGTCGGAAGGGCCACATATCCTCTGCCGATGGACTTCACCGTCGGGCTAGTTGGCGCATACACCAGCCTCACTAATACGGATGTGGTCAAGGATGACCTGACCTTCGGAGCTGACGTAGTTGGCAAGGTTCCTGGCCTGGATGCCACCCTTACCCTGGCTGGCGCTGGGTATTGGGCGAAGACGGATGCCTGGAAGTTCGAAGGCGGTACAGACAATGCTGCTTTCCTCGCCAAGATCAGCGATCTGAAGTTGGGTCCCATCACCGCCTGGGCAAGCTACACGGGTGTTGGCGACAACTTCCTAGCGCACTACAAGACCAGTGCAGCAGTGGACGATACGACTATCCTGAATAGCTACGAAGGTAGCGCTGCTGCTGAGATCGGGATCACGGCAGATCTGCCGGTTGGCATCCCGACTACGCTGACGCTGGGCGATACCCTGTGGATGGATTACCCTGCGGATCCGCAGTGGAACGAGACCACCGGCAAGGTAGTCGTCACTCCTATGGAGAACCTTGCGGTCACCGTCTCCGGCGCCTACAAGGCAGACCTTGACGATGCCGATGCAGAGGACCACAAGGGCTACAAGGCTCATGCGGATGTCAAGTACACCGCCTTTGGCCTTGACCTGAAGCCGTTCGTCGATTACAAGGTCGACTCCTATGCCAACCAGACTCCCCATGGGGATCCTGCCAAGATCGTTGATACCATCGTTGGGCTCAACATCGACGGCAGCCCGCTCGCCGGACTGGACGTTGGCGTCAGGGCTAGCTACACCATTGAGGAGCCCAAGACGGCTCTCAAGGGCTGGGGCATCTACGCCACCGAGCTCAACCCTGGCTTCGTGAAGAGCGCCATGACCAAGATAGCCGGAGTGGCGGAGCTTAACAAGGTTGGCGACCTCGATGCGACCACTGACTTCTATGGCTACGCTGGATCTGACATCGTCGTCACCGATCAGCTGACCGCGAAGGTTGGCGTGCTGACGAAGGACGAGAAGGAAAAGATCGCCGCACATGCTGCCCTGACCTACAAGGTGAGCGATAGCATAGCGACCGGTCTTGCTTACACCTATCGCGGTTTCGCGGTGGCGCCGGATGCTGATCACGAGAACATGTGGAAGCCCTTTGACGACAAGAACCAGAGTTATGTGAAGGCTAACGTCACCGGTACGGTAGGCAAGAGCACCATCGAGCTGGCCTACGGTGTCAGCGGTCTCCAGAGCAAGACCTGCGCCACTCTGGGATGCGACGACTTCCACGTCGGCAAGCCGTGGGATTGGCTGTACCACGTTCCCGGCACCTACATGAACTGGGAGCTACTCACCTTGACGGTCAAGGTCCCGTTCTAGGCTGAACGAACGAACAAGGGCCTCCGGAGCAATCCGGGGGTCCTTTTCTATGCCGGGTTCGTATACTGACTCTGGCTCCGACGAGTGCTGAAGGGCTATGCGCACAGCGCGGCGGAGCTGGAGGACGAACATGCACTTCATTGAGGTTATGCTACTTTCGGCTGCGATCAGCGTTGATGCCCTGGGGGCCGGCTTGACCTATGGGCTTCGTCACATTAGGGTGCCTGTGGGCGCGGCGTTGCTGGTGGCTGTTACGTCACTTGCCGGGGCGGCGGTGTCCACTCTTGTGGGTTCGACAGCGGGCGGATGGCTGACTCCGCTTGTTGCCGAGAGGATTGCCGGTTTCATTCTTGTGGCCATGGGCCTATGGATAGGCTGGGAGGGAATCAGGGATCGAAGGCGCAACAACGTGGCCAGTGGAGCTGATCTTCTGCTGTCGCTGCGTGTAAGGCCGCTTGGGGTGATGATACAGGTCATGCGGTGCCCCGAGATAGCGGACGTTGACCGTTCGGGCCAGCTGGGCGCGGGTGAGGCCGTGCTGCTCGGGTCCGCTCTTGCCCTGGACACATTTGGCACCGGCCTTGCGGCAGGGCTAGGCGGGGCGAGCTGGATCATTGTAGCTCTCGCAGTGGGGATGATGACACTCGGCGGTTTTGCAGGAGGCATAGCAGTGGGGCGGCGTGTGCCTGAAGGATGGGGCGGGGTATGGCTCAGTATCACTCCAGGCGTTATACTTACATTCATGGGCCTGGCTTCGATCATATAGCGGCTCGTGCGGTATTGGGCTCCTTGCGCATGTCGGCTCAGTGCCGGGCACGGCGGCAGCCGGGAGGGGTGGACATGATAGTCGTGGGCCTGACAGGGAGAAGCGGGGCGGGCAAGAGTACGGTGGCACGCATGTTCGCCAGTCGGGGAGCGGTCTGCCTCGATGTCGATTGGGTGGCCAGGGAAGTGGTCCACCCCGGCTCGCCTATTCTGGCCGAGATCGAGAGGGCCTTTGGTCGCGAATACCTCCTGCCTGACGGCGGGCTTGACCGGCGTAGGCTTGGCCGAAAGGTCTTCTCGGATCCGGCTGCACTGGAGCTTCTGAACAAGATTACCCACCCAGCCCTTGTGCGCGAGGTGGACGCCTGGATAACTGGACTCGCGGGCAGCAGTGCACCCCCGTCTGTGGCGGTGATCGATGCGGCGGTGCTTTTTGAGTCGGGATTGACCAAGCTCACGGACGCGGTAGTAGTCGTTGTGGCCAGTGAACAGGTGCAGGCCGATAGGATTTCCGAGCGCGACGGCATTGCCGTGGGCGAGGCGCTCGCCCGGGTGCGGGCGCAGCGATCGGCCGAGCAAATGCTGGCTCGTGCCAATTTTGTGATCCGCACCGACTGCCCGCTGGAGCAGGTCGAGGCGCAGGTGGACAAGGTGTGGCACCTGTTGCTATCGGGTAGCTGTGGATAGCCGTGACCTGCTCGCGAGCAGTCGCCTGCACTGCGAACCCGAAGCGTAGGAAAAGATGATTCGGCGCATGATGAAACACGCTGCATCGGCATATGGGTGTAGTCGGAGTTGGTGAGATGCTGAAGACGCTTGCGAGGTTGATACGGATGGTGGCGATTCTGGCTGTGCTCGGCATGCTGGCCTCAATAGCGGTCGGTAATCCGTGGGTTCAGCGCATGCTCAACCCCATTCAATACCAGGACCTGATCACCGTGTACTCGCGCCGGCACGACCTAGATCCTTTTCTCGTGGCCGCTATCATGAGAGTGGAGAGCCGGTACCAGCCAGATGCGGTGTCGTCAAAGGGCGCCCGGGGTTTGATGCAGCTCATGCCGGATACCGGGCGGTGGGCTGCCGGGTGCCTGGGGATCGAAGGGTACTCCGACGACTTCCTGTTCGAGCCCGAAGTCAACATTAGGATAGGCGCATGGTATCTCAGGCAACTTCTGAACCAGTTCGAGGGCAACCTAACTGTAGCTCTGGCAGCCTACAACGGTGGCCCGAGCAATGTGGAAAAGTGGCTATCCGGCGGAAGATGGTCGGGGAGCATCGACGATCTGGAGCAGATACCGTTTGGGGAGACTGCCCGATACGTGGACCGGGTGAGTAGAGCACATAGGCTCTACCTCAGGGCCTATCGATCACGGTGGCCCGGCAATGCGCCGCCACGTGTGCTATAATCACTCTGTAATGGGAATTGTCCGGGGGGTAGTTGTGTAGATGGACACTCCAGGCAAGGTCGCTAATCTCTCGCAGGTGAAGGAGTTCACCGTGGATCCAGCCCGACGTCTCTTCTCGGCGACGCACGATGAGATTATCAACGGCTACACTACGGATCTGTACTTTGTGAAGACCCGGCAGATACTGGACTCGATGGGGCTCGCCGACACTCGGGTTACGGCCGAGATATTCCCGAGGAAACGTGGCGTTCTGGCGGGGATCGACGAGTGCATGAACCTCCTACAGGATACGGATGTCGAGGTATGGGCAATGCCCGAGGGAGAACCGTTCGAAGCCAAGCAGACCGTCATGCGAATCCGGGGCAAATACTCCGAGTTCGGCATATATGAGACTGCACTCCTTGGAATACTCGCCAGCTCAAGCGCGTGGGCTACAGCGGCCCGAGATATACGCGACGCGGCAGGCGGCAAGCCGTTCATATGCTTTGGCGCGCGCCACCTCCACCCGGCGGTCGCTCCGGTGATGGAGCGGGCTGCAGTGGTGGGCGGCGCCGATGGCGCCAGCTGCATCCTCGGCGCGAAACTAGCCGGCGTCGAACCTAAGGGAACAGTCCCCCATGCGGTCTTCCTGATAGCCGGCGACACTGTGGAAGTTGCCAAGGTGTACGATCGT
>Ga0116189_1000923_pt1 | contig 24259 bp, 16 predicted proteins | sample AD_JPNTR3_MetaG_FD_89895 | JGI IMG/M metagenome (GOLD analysis project Ga0116189, IMG submission 89895) | Active sludge microbial communities of municipal wastewater-treating anaerobic digesters from Japan - AD_JPNTR3_MetaG | ecosystem: Engineered > Bioreactor > Anaerobic > Digestate | place... | reverse complement strand
GTAAGACCAATGACTGGGGTGAAGTCGTAACAAGGTAGCAGTATCGGAAGGTGCGGCTGGATCACCTCCTTTTAAGGAGCAAGTGATAACTTGCAAAAGTCGAGGTTGGCACTTGAGTGCCAACCGCTCTGAAAAGAGCGCAAAACGCGACAAACTTCTCTTTTCTTTTCCGTTCAATTGGGTACAAAAAACAACACGCCGATAAAGCAATTTATCGGCGTTTTTCATTTTCCGACACATAAAGTGCCGAATTTACACAATTTTTAGCACCTTGTAGCAGATGTTGTTGCCCTTTTTGGATTGGTAGCATAACATACGGGGCTTGTGACGCATGTAACAGAGGCTTGTAGCCAAAAAACAAGGACCTGTAGCAGATGTTACAGACGCTTTCGACAAAGAAAGTGAGCATATTACAATCTTTTTGCCTTTTGTAGCCAATGTTACAGAGGCTTGTAGCCAAAAAACAAGGACTTGCAGCAGATGTTGCAGACACTTTCGACAAAGTAAGCCGCAAGGCTGACAACATTTTCGCGTTTGTAACAAATGTTACAAGGGTTTGAGCAAATGCGGCAAGGATTGTAACATACGTTACAGCCGTTTGTAGCAAATGTTACAAGGGTCAAAAAGAGGTGCAAAATCGGTAGCCTGGTACAAAACGCAATTTAAAAATATACTATAATCGGTAGCTTGGGTACAAACGGCTTGTGCTACGGCTACAAACCGCCGAAAATAATGACAGAACGTTGCGCATAACGGCGAAAAACGGAGTAAAAAAATGTTCCACGTGAAAAACACAAACGCTTGCTGAAATTACGCGATAAATGGTAGAATATGCCTATGAAATATATTGTTGCCGGCGACATTCACGGGAGCGTGTATCACGCCAACTTTCTTGCCGACAGGACAAGGGAGCTCAAACCGCAGAAGGTTATCCTTCTCGGGGACATTTACGGCGCCCATTATAATAAGGATATAGACGCCGCCGTTTTGTCTGCCGAGGTGCCCGTTGTCGCAGTGGAAGGAAATTGCGACTTTCACCTGATGGATATGAGCGCGCTTGACGCCAAGGGTTTGACAATCATCGAAAACATCAACGGGCGCAAGTGGATGTTCGCTCACGGGCATATTTACAACAGGTATTTAATCCCCGAAACGCTGAAGGCGGGCGATGTGTTTGTTTACGGACACACTCACACTTACGGCTTTTACAAGGAGAAAGGCATTTACTTTATAAACGCAGGAAGCGCGGCGCAGCCCAGGGGCGGAACGAAAAACAGTTTTGTTTTTATAAACGGTGAAACAATAGAGATAAGGAATGTGGAGAACGGCTGTCTGATCGACAGTCTCGAATTGAAATAGATGCAGATCACTAAAAAGCAAAATATACTATCCAAATTGATGCTGCTCGGCGCGACTTTGATATGGGGCAGCTCTTTTTTCATTCTCAAGAACAGCGTGGACAATTTTCCCACCTTCTTTGTGCTGGGCGTAAGATTCGCGATGGCGGTGGGGATATTGGCTATCGTGTTTTTCGGGAGAGTGATTACTCTTAACAAAACCACGATTAGAAAAGGTCTGATTTTAGGGGTATTTCTCTCGGCGGCGTACGGGCTGCAAACGCTGGGCTTAAAGTTTTCCACTCCCGCAAAAAACGCCTTTCTGACGTCAACTTATTGCATAATAGTGCCGTTTCTGAGCTGGATTATATTCCGGAAAAAGGCCGATTCATACAACATTATCGCGGCGGTCATGTGCCTCGTGGGGATTGGACTTGTCTCTCTTACAAATGATTTTAGGGTGGGGAAGGGGGAACTTCTGACCCTTCTGAGCAGTCTTTTCTACGCCTTCCAGCTCGTCGCGATATCGCGCTATAGCCGGACCGAGGATATCATTCAGATGCTCATTGTGGAGCTTTTATTCGCAATGCTGGTATTTTTCGCGATGTCGTCAATTGCGGAAACGAAGCATTATCCCATAACGCTTGGGATAAAAGACTTCCTTCCTATATTATATTTAAGCGTATTTGCGACGGTTGGCGCTCAGCTTCTGCAGATGTTCGGGCAAAAGCACACCTCGGCAAACGAAGCGGGGCTTATCCTCTGTCTTGAAGCGGTGTTCGGCACGCTGTTCAGCGTGATATTTTACAAGGAGCAGATTACGCTCAGGCTTTGCCTCGGTTTTGGAATCATCTTCCTTGCCCTCATTATCAGCGAAACCAAGCTGGAATTTATTCGAAAAGGTATAGACAAACTGAGAAAGAAAAGCGATAATAAATAAGGATACACAAGGAGGAATACAGAAGATATGGTCAGACATATGGTATTGTTCAAACTAAAGGAATATACGGCAGAAAACTGCAATAGTCTCAAAGACGTCCTTCTCGCCATGGAAGGAAATGTTCCCACCGTTAAGAGTATTGAGGTGAGGGTAGATCAGCTTCGTTCGGCAAGAAGCTATGACGTGCTTTTGTCGGTGGACGTGGACAGCTGGGAAGCGCTCGATGAATATCAGAGGGACGCCTACCACTGCGAAGTGGTCAAAAAATACGTTCTTTCGGTAACCAACGGCGCGTCTGTCACCATGGACTATGAATTCTGATGAAAAGAATAGCAGCATTACTCCTCGTGCTTGCGCTGTGTTTTGCTTGTTTCGGGTGCGATAAGGGGCGGATAAATGTACCGCCCGACGGACCCGACGGAGAAAGCGAAACAGGCGAGCAAGGGGGCACGGATCTCAATCATCTTATGCCCGTAGCTGTTTTCACAATGGATGGCGGAGCGCAGTTTGAGGTGGAATTATACAAGGAAACCGCACCAAAAACCGTTGAAAACTTCACGAAACTCATCAAAAGCGGCTTTTATGACGGCACTCTCATTCACCGCATTGCATCGGGCAACATTCACATCATTCAGAGCGGCGGGGAATTCTTGGGCGAAGACAATAACCGCTACTCAAAGTACTCAGACGCAATTTTCGGTGAGTTTGCGGTAAACGGGTTTGATAACGGTCTGAGCCACACCGAGGGCGTCATAAGCATGGCGCGTACGAGTGACTTCAATTCGGCTTCCAGCCAGTTTTTCATCTGTTTCGGAGACTCCACCGATCTTGACGGAGACTATGCGGCATTCGGTCGAGTGAGAAAGGGTATGGATGTCATACTCGAAATAAGCGAGACCCCTCGATTGGGCGACGCGCCTCTCGAAAACATCATAATAGAAAAAGTCACATTGAAATACGTGAGCAAATAAAAAAGCAAGGCTACGCCTTGCTTTTATCTTCCAGGAAGCGGTATTGAAGGGGCGTACAGCCCACATGCTTTTTGAACAGCTTGTTGAAATACCCGCAGTCCACATATCCGCATTCGCAGGCGATGCTTACCACGGTGCGGTGGGTGTTGCGCAAGAGGAATTTCGCGTTCTCCAGTCGCAAAGAAATCAGATATTCACTGAAGCCCAACCCGAAAGTCTTTGAGAACAGACGGGAAAAATACGCCGGACTAAGATCGCACAGAGAGCTTAGAAGCTCCAGTTTTATATCCTTATTAAAATGAGCGCGCACGTACTCTACGGCGGGATCGAGCACCCCGGCGGGTGAATGAAAAACCTCGGAGGATTGCAATTTTATGTCGCTCAGCTTAAAATCGGGTTCCCCCCGCTCATTTAACGTAAAAATCGCTATTTTCACACCTTTTTTCAGTGAGTCTATTACCTTTTGAGGACTGGAGAAGACGATTTTCTGCATTTTTACCTCCGAGTAGAAATGTCTCCATGACAAAATAATACCATTTTTGGTCATAAAAGTCCAATGTTTTATGATTGTCGTTATTATATAATAAGGCTACCGACAAAATTTTTTTGAAAAGGAGATTTTTTTCTATGAGAAAAGCTTTTATTTGTCCGTCCAAATATGTACAAGGAGAAAATGAATTATATAACCTCGGTTACTTCGTAAGGTTATATGGCAGAAGCGCTCTGCTCATCGCCCATCCCGACGACGTAGCCCGTGTAAAAAATCAGCTCGACGCCACCGCAGCGAAATTCGGCGTAACGTTTGTTACCTGTGATTTCCACGGTGAGTGCTCCCGTCAGGAAGTCGCACGTCTCCAGGGTCTCGCCAAGGAGAAGAAGTGCTCGGTTATAATCGGTCTCGGCGGCGGAAAGGCGATTGACACAGCTAAGTGCGTCAACGCAGCCAAATCCAGACTTATAATCGTTCCCACCATCGCGGCAACCGACGCGCCCACCAGCCACAGCGCAGTTCTCTACACGCCCGAAGGCGCGTTTGACGACTATGCTTACTTCACCAGCCCCGACGTTGTCCTCATCGACACCGCGGTTATCGCCAAGGCTCCCACCAGATTCCTGGTAAGCGGTATGGGCGACGCGCTCAGCACCTATTTCGAAGCCCGCGCCAACATAGTGACCAACAGGCCCGTAAACGCAGGACTTCCCTGTGGCGCACGCGAGAAGAAATGCGCTCCCGCCGCCGGCACCAAGGCTGCGTTTGAGCTTGCTTCTCTCTGCTATCAGACCCTTCTTGAAGATGGCTACAAGGCCAAACTTGCGTGCGACGCAAACCGCGTAACCCAGGCCCTTGAGAATATAATCGAAGCCAACATCCTTCTCTCCGGTCTCGGATTTGAGAGCGGCGGTCTTGCTGCGGCTCACGCTATCCACGACGGTCTTACCGTTCTTGAAGAGACTCACAAGTACTTCCACGGCGAAAAAGTCGCTTTCGGTACCCTCTGCCAGCTCGTTCTCGAGAACGCTCCGCAGGAAGAGATCGAAGAAGTTATTGACTTCTGCCTCACCGTAGGTCTTCCCATCTGCCTCGAAGACCTCGGCGTGCAAGACATCGGCGACAGGCTTATGGAAGTCGCCAAGAAGGCCTGCATACCCGAAGAGAGCGTACACAATATGCCCTTTGCCGTTACTCCCGACCTCGTTGCCGCTGCCATCATCGCAGCCGATAAGATGGGCAAAGAGTATAAGTCCGGCTGCTGCTGCTAATACCGGTGCGGCCGCTTAACGATTAAGCAATTTTATTCTAAATAACACGACATTTAGCTAAGGAGCTCCCTTAGCTAAATGTTGTAGAAGGAGCAGAGATGAAAAAGATCATTAATACCCCCGAAAGCTTTGTATACGATATGTGCCACGGCCTTGCCAAGGCCCATCCCGAACTCGAGTTTGTGGAAAAATACAAAGTCGTCAAAAAGAAAGAGATAAACAGAGAAAAAGTCACCCTTATCTCGGGCGGCGGTTCGGGCCACGAGCCCGCTCACGCCGGATTTGTGGGAAAAGGAATGCTTGACGCGGCCGTTTGCGGCGACGTTTTCGCTTCTCCCAGCCAAATTCAGGTTTACAACGCCATCAAGCTCACCAAGAGCAATAAGGGCACTTTGCTTATCATCAAAAACTACTCGGGCGACGTCATGAACTTCAACAACGCAGGCGCCCTTGCCGCCGAAGACGGAATACAGGTCGAGGCCGTTTATGTTAACGACGACATCGCCGTTAAGGACAGCCTTTACACAGTAGGCCGCCGCGGTGTTGCGGGCACCATGCTCGTGCACAAGTGCGCAGGCGCTGCCGCCGAGATGGGCAAGAGCCTCGAAGAAGTCAAGGCCGCCGCGCAGAAAGCGATCGACAACGTAAGGAGCTTCGGCTTCGCGTTCTCGTCGTGCACCCCGCCCGCCAAGGGAACCCCGATATTCGCCATCGGCGACGATGAGATGGAATTCGGCGTAGGAATCCACGGCGAGCCCGGAAGAAAGACCGAAAAGATAGACTACTCCGACGGCAAATTCGCCGACAACCTCGCGGGCAGAATCGTCAACGACCTCGTTGAGGACCTCGGACTCAAGAAGGGCGAAGAAATTGTGCTCCTCATAAACGGATTCGGCGCAACTCCCTTGCAGGAACTCTATCTCCTCAACAACTCGGTCAGCAACGTGCTTGACGCCGCCGGAATAGGCATTTACAAGACCATCGTCGGCAACTTTATGACCTCTATCGACATGGCAGGCGCATCGATAACCGTATTGAGACTGGACGCCGAATTAAAGGCCCTCATCGACTATCCCGTGCAGACTCCCGCCATCACCTGGGGCGGAGCCATGGACGAGACCGCAAGCGCGGCAGTTGACGCAATCAACGCCATCGCAAGAGCGCTCAACATCGCTCCCGCGGCTGTCGCAAAGAAAGCCGACACAGCAAAAGCCGTTGAAGACGCGGACGACGCCGACCATGCCATTTACGAAGTAAAAGGCAAACCCGTAGTTGGCGACACAATTAACACCGCCGCGTTTGTCAAGATTATCGAGAAGATGGCAGACGTCATCATCGAGAACGAAGTTCCCTTCTGCGACGCAGACAAGATGGGTGACGGAGACTTCGGAATGAGCATTGCCAAGGGCTTCCGCCAGCTCAAGAAAGACTGGGCGACCCGCAAGAAAGGCAACATCGGCGAATTCTTAAGAAGCTGCTCGGAAATCATCATGGAGTACTGCGGCGGAGCATCGGGCCCCATCTGGGGAAGCGCGTTCCGTTATGCCGGTAAAGCCATGGACGGCAAGGACGCAATCAGCCTTAAGGACCTCGGAGACCTTCTCCAGGCTGCAAATACCGGCGTATACGAAACCGGCAAGAAGAGCTTTGGCAAGGGCGCAGTAGTGGGCGACAAGACGTTGGTTGACGCGCTCAAACCCGCCGCCGACGCAGTGTGCGCGGCAGCCGAAGCAGGAGACGCTCTCCTCGTCGGTATCGACAAGGGCGCGAAGGCCGCCGTTGCAGGCGCAGAAGCCACCAAGACCGTCACCGCGAAGCTCGGCAGAGCGGGCACGGTAGGAGAGAAGTCCATAGGCTACCCCGACGCGGGTGCTTACGGAGTCGGCGTAATCTTTACAGAGCTTGCCAAGTACATCGCGACCCTGTAAAAAGCCGGCAAATAATACGTAAAAAAACGGGAAGAGGATTATCCCCCTTCCCGTTTTTTGTTGAATGATATTATTCGTTGTGCTACAATAAAGTAATAAGGGAGGAGGGAAAAGAAAATGAATACTTTATTTAAAATTTATTGCAGAGTCTATCAGGGCGTCATGAGAGTCGCCACCAATTTCTTGAATTTCAGAGAACCTGAACTTCTGGAAGGTCTCGACGCCGTGCCGAAATGTCTTGCCGACAAAAAGCTCGACAGCGTGCTTATTGTCACCGATGACTTTCTCCACAACAAGGCAAAACTCATAGACGGATTTAAAGAGGGGCTTGAAAAAGCCGGTATACGCTATGCCGTTTACGACAAAGTCGTGCCCAATCCCACCATCGACAACATCGAGGAAGGCTTGGTCCTTTACAAGGAAAACGGATGCAAGGCGATTATCGCCGTAGGCGGCGGCTCGCCAATGGACTGCGCCAAAGGTATAGGCGCAAGAGTTGCAAGACCAAACAAGGCAATTCCGAAGCTTAAGGGCATACTTAAGGTAATGAAGAAACTTCCGCCGTTGTTTGCGGTGCCCACCACCTCGGGAACGGGCAGCGAAGCGACGCTTGCGGCAGTTGTCAGCAATCCCGTAACGCACGAGAAATACCCGATAAACGACCCCGTGCTCATTCCTAAGTACGCGGTTCTCGATCCGCAACTCACGGTAGGTTTACCGCCGTTTATTACTTCGACCACGGGCATGGACGCGCTTACCCATGCAGTGGAAGCTTACATCGGCTCCAGCAATACCAAGAAAACCGCCGATATGGCGAGAAAAGCGACCATTCTTATCTTCGAAAACCTCAAAAAAGCCTATGACGACGGCACCGATATCGAAGCGAGAAAAAACATGCAGCTTGCCGCGTTTTATGCAGGCATTGCCTTTACCAGAGCGTATGTAGGCAATGTCCACGCCATGGCTCACACGTTAGGCGGCTTTTACGGAGCGCCCCACGGCGATGCAAATGCGATTATTCTTCCGTATATCCTTGATTTTTACGGCGAAAAATCGTATGCAAAACTTGCCGAGCTTGCCGACCTCGTAGGCATAAAGGGCGAAACAGTAAACGAGAAGGGCAAAAACTTCATCGAAGCGGTAAAGGGTCTCAACGCTTACATGAAGATACCCGACAACATCAACGAAGTAAAGAAAGTTGCCGAAAAAGGCGGCATTCAGGACAAGGATATCCCGACAATGGCGGCGCGCGCCTTTGCCGAGGCAAATCCCTTGTATCCCGTGCCGATTATCATGAGCAAAGAGGATTTTGTCAGGATGTTCTACAAGATCCAGAAAAAAGAAGCATAAAAAACACGCGAAATCAAAAAACACGCTATACGCCCCGAAAAATCGGGGCGTTTTTTTAACCCCCATAAATGAGCGGCATTTATGGGGGATATTCCGATAGAATTTTCAAAAACCCTTTTTTTGGGGGGACATAGCAGAGAGGGAAATTACGGCAAATCCCGTTCCCTTTTGATGGCAAGAGGAAATACGCAATCATTTATCCGCTATATATATGGGGGGGTGCCCGAATTGCCCTGCGTACATTTTGGGGTATATCATGAGGTTCTCTTGAAAAAAATGTCTTCAAGACATTTCGGGGGTTGCCTTTACTGTCTTGATTTCATCCCATTTTTCTGATAAAATATTTTTGTTCCATAGTTTTTTGGGACTTTACCAAGGAGGCGGCGATGAGAAACAGGAGACAGGGCTATTCTGCACTTATATTGCTTTTGGCGATATTCTGCATTATTTTTGTCTCGGCGTGCAGCAAGGTCAATTTCAAATTGACATTTGTTGTGGACGACGAGGTGTATTATGTAATTGACACGAAAGGAGACGAGGAAATCAAGCTCCCGGACAATCCCGTAAAAGAGGGCTTTGTATTCGACGGCTGGTTCTGGGATAAAGACGCCTGGGAAAAGCCCTTCACCGCAAAATCTCTGCTGGATGCGCCTCTCTCCGCCGATATGAGCGTTTACGCCAAGTGGCTACCGGGGAAAAACAACACCTCGACCTTTCTTGCCACCTTTGTAACCAACGGCGGAACGGCTATAGAAAGTTATAGCACGGCGGTCATCGCCACAGCGCCCGTGACGATCAAAGAACACCACACCTTTGCGGGCTGGTATATCGACATAGCCTTTGCCGAAGGGTCCAAAGTCACTTTCCCGCTTACGCTGAACGGCGACATCACGCTTTACGCAAAATGGACGGCAAACTTCTCGCAAGGGCTGGAATTTACCCTTCAGACGACGACAAATTCCTATTTTGTCAAGACCTACACAGGAAGCGATCAGGTTGTCAATATCCCTTCGACCTTTAACGGACTTCCCGTAGTGGGAATAAACGCCCGCGCTTTTGAGGGCAATCTCAACATCTTTGAAATAAACATCCCCGCGTCAGTTACGAGCATAGCGGGCAGTGCTTTTGCCGACTGTATCGCCCTTGAAAAAGTAATTATCGCGGGCGCTTCGCTCCAGAGCATAGGAAACAACGCCTTTACAGGCTGTGAAAGCCTTGCCGAAATCAATCTTCCCGCCGGAGTGACAACTATCGGGAACAATGCTTTTTCGGGCTGCTCTGCTTTGAAAGAACTTAATTTCGGCGTTGCGCTTACCTCGGTCGGTTCGCAGATACTCAACGGCTGCACAAGCCTCGAAAGGATGACAATCCCCGGCAACAGGACGCTTATAAGCTACTTCGGCACAGGCGCGAACGACGTTCCCGCATCGCTGCAGGAAATCGAGATAGCCGAGGATTCCGCCGCGCTTTGCGAAGATATTTTCAAAAACTGCAACAATATCAAAGACGTTTTCGTGCCGTGGTCGGTAAATGAAATCGGACAGAACGCCTTTACGGGCTGTACCGGCCTCGAAAAACTTACCGTGCCCTATGTCGGCAAGAGTCTGACAGAAAAGAAATTTCTTGCATATCTCTTCGGCGCAAGCTCGTATTCGGGCTCAACGGCGGTCCCGTCAAAACTCATCCGCGTGAGAGTCTTTGGCGGAGAAAACTACCCCTTGCCAGACTATGCGTTTTACGGGCTTAAGGACATAGAGATGGTGGAAATCGACGACGCGTCCGCAATAGGACAATATGCGTTTTACGGCTGTCAGAAAATAACGTCGGTCATTCTGCCCCTCTCTTCCTCGACAATCGGCGCGAGCGCATTCGAAAACTGCAAAAATCTCTACGCCGTCAGTCTGCACGGTCGCCTTACTGCAATCGGCGCCAACGCCTTTAAAAACACCGCTCTGTTTGAACTGACCATTCCCGACAGCGTTACAAGCATCGGAACGGGCGCTTTTGCACAATGCACACATCTGGAAAGCTTAACAATCGGCCGCGGCGTTACCGCAATCGGAAACCGGGGGCTTTCGGGAACCGCTCTTACAAAGATAGAAATACCCGGCTATGTCACCGAAATAGCCTTAAGCGCGTTTGAAAACTGCGAGTGGCTTACCGAAATCGTCATCCCCGGCGGCGTTACGAAAATAGGCAATTACGCCTTCAAAAATTGCACAAATCTCACATCGGCAACGCTTAACGACGGGCTTACCGAAATCGGAACGGGCGCGTTTTCGGGCTGTACAGGCATTGCCCAGACCGAGTTTACCGTGCCCCAAAGCGTTACCCAAATCGGCGAAGGCGCGTTTTCGGGCTGGAAGAACCTCACCAAGATAACCTTGCCGTTTGTGGGCAGAAAAGCAAGCGTATCTGACAACGATCTTGTGATTGAAGGAATGTTTGGCTACATTTTCGGTAAAACCGCTTATAACGGCGGTACCGCGACACTTCAGCAATATTATAAAAACACGAAGCCCGAGTTTGTCGCGACCTATTACATCCCCGCATCTCTTGAAGAAGTCGTAATCACGGGTGGCAGGAACAAAGTCCATGAAGGCGCGTTTATGAACTGTACCAATATAAAGAAAATCACCTTGCCCGACTATATCGAAATGATAAATTACGCTTCTTTTGAAAACTGCACCTCGCTTGTGGAAATCAATATGCCCGAAAGTCTTTTAGTTATCGAGAGAAGGGCGTTTGTAAATTGCTCAAGCCTTACCGAAATCGCACTTCCCGCAGGGTTGGTAACGATAGATGCAGAAGAAACCGATCCTGTCGACGATATATACTATGGACCGTTCTACGGCTGTACAAGCTTAAAGAGCATAACCATTCCATTTACAGGTAAGGCAAATGGGGCGGATGGATTCAAGAGCGTGCTCGGTTATATTTTCGGTTATATAATAACGGCTTATCAGCCTACAGTCCAAGGCGCGACATATCAGTTTGATGACCAATCCAGCAAATACTACCACTATTACATTCCGCAAAGCCTTGAAAATGTAACAGTTATGGGTGATATCGGCAAAAATGCATTTTACAACTGCACAAACATCAAGAGCGTAACCTTGACCGGGAGTGTGACAAAAATCGGCGAAAGCGCGTTCTACAACACGCCCAACATTAAGAGCATAACCGTTCCTTCAAGCGTCACGGTAGTCGGATACGCTGCGACGGGTGGAAATTCGACCTGGTATTGTGAGGCGGCAATCAAACCTCAAGACTGGTATTCTCCTTATAATAATAATAACGCATGGAATTTTTATAATGCCACCGTGGTATGGGGCTGCACCTTGTCGGCCGACAAAACCTATGTCGTCTCCATATCCAAGACAAGCGGAGTCACCTCTCTCCACAATCCTTACAGAGCGGGCTATACCTTCAGCGGCTGGGCAACGGAAGAAAACGGCGAACCCGTCTCCACAACGCCCACAGGAAAACCCCTCTACGCCGTGTGGACAAAGCAAAACTGACCGAAAGACGAAACAACAGCACAAACCAAAAAAGCACACCGCATAGGGTGTGCTTTTTCTTTAACTAAAAATTTAACTATTGCTCCTATGCCTCATATACAACGATATACAAATCATATACGGCGCCGTTAAAGGAATAAATCTTTACCTTCTGCCTTCCCGTTGCAGTGAGGTCAATTCCGTAAAGGAAGCGGAGCGGCGGAACGTCGCAGACGGTCCAGTCGTCGAGGAAGAAACCGGTTATAAGCGCATCGGCTGCGGACACCTGACCTTCGGTACTTACATAAATCTTGTCGTCCTCGGCGGAGAGGTCGCCCGAACATAATGCGAAAATCTGCGGGTTTTCCTTGTCGATGCAGTAAATACTTATAATGCCGGTTTTACCTTTATAGGTAACGGGCGCATCGCAATAACCGTAAATGCGGTCAGGAAGTATAAGGTCATTGTTTGCAATGGCTTCGGCAAGATCTACGCTGTAAGCATATCCGCTGTTTGCCGAAGAAATCTCCCCCCATCCGTTTGCGAGCATGAGAGAGATAGACCCTTCCATTGTGCCGTCCGAATAGATATAGAGCGTGCCTTCGGTTATGGCGATGATTTCGTCGGCGGGAGTATCCTCGGCAATGACGTAGTAGAAACATGTTGCCGAAAAATGGCCGAAAGTTATGGTCATTTCATATTTCCCCGGCGCACTTGTGGCAAATCCGGTTACCATGTCTTCGGTTATTGCTTCCATCCTTATCGAGAAATTGGTGAATACATGGTAGAAATAGATATTGGCGTTTCTCAGTTTTTCTCCGCTGAATGCTTCTCCCACATCGAACTTTAAGGCGGATTCCCTAGCCCAGACAAGCTCGGAATACATTATGGGCAGGTCGCCGGGAGCGAGATAGATGATTTGCACCTCATAGCTTCTGAAACCTATGGTCCCTTCGTGCGGGTACGAGCTGTCAAAGCCCTCAATCCCGTCCTCGGGAGTAAAACCGTGTATGTAGACGTTGACCGTAAGTCCGTTCCAGACCTCGGCACTGTCATAGGCCTCGGAATCAACCGAATGGGACAGCACATAGACAAATTCGGCAATTATTCCTTCCACATAGGAGACGTTCTTTCCGGTTTCGCAGAATATCGTGTTTACGCCGCTAAAGACTTCACGGCCTTGCGGCGGTACTTCGTCTTCAAAGAAATCGGCGTTGATATAAATACAGTCGGCCAAGTCTATAATAAGGTTTTCGGAGCGGAAGGAATAGGTTCCGAAATTATGGTAGAACGCATTGGGAGAAACTTCGTCATATAAGTAAATGTGTCCGTAACCAACGTCGGCTTTTCCATAAACGACATAATCGCCGTTTATGATCTCGCCCCACACAAAGGAAAGGTAATTCCCGCTGAATTCTTCAAAAACGAAGCTTCCGTCGGGGTATTCGGCCAAAGCCGCCCCACCGTCTGTCCTTATATAGAGACGTGAGTAGCCTTTTGCGATACGGGAGTCTTCGACAGGATAATCGCCTATCTCAAAATCGACGAGCGCACAGTTTTCGCCGGCGGCCACAGGGATATCGGCACTTTCAAACACGGGTACGGCGTGGATGTCGGCATTGACCGTGTAGTAGAAATTGTAGTAATATGTATAGTCTTCGCCGTTAATAACCCATTTAACAAAGCGCATTCCGTCAGGCTCAACCGCTCCGCCGATTACGACCACACTTCCCACCTGATAAATACCCGTGCCCGTTCCGTTTTCTACAACCACCGAGGCATATCCTTCGGCAATTTTCCATTTTGCATACAGCGAAACATCGCATGCGGGCATTACCGAAAACTCGAAAGCCGTGTCGGTATCTTTTATTTACCATCCGTCAAACGTGTACCAATCTTTAACAGGTGATGCAGGTGCCATGATGGCGCTGCCTGTTTGAGCAGTCATCGGAGCAACCTCGCTTCCGCCGCGGCTGTCAAACGTTATCGCGTATGTGTTTGCGCGCCATTTTGCATACAGAGAGATATCGCTTGACGGCATGACCGAAAATTCATAGAGAGTATCGGTATCCTTTATGTGCCAGCCGTCAAACGCATAACCGATCCTGACGGGCGGGAGAGGCTCCGAAATTGCGTTTCCGTATTCGGCGATTATCGACGCAACCGCGCTCCCGCCGCAGCTGTCGAACGAAATGGTATAGCTATTGACCCGCCATTTTGCGTACAAGGTGATATTGCCGCGCGGCCTTTTCGCGAATGAAAACGGTTTTGTCAAATCACCGTCCGAATACCAGCCCTCAAAGGTATAGCCTTCTCTTACGGGCGGCGGCGGTTCGGTAATTTTTGTTTTGCCGGTATGTGCGGTTATTTCCGAGCCGCCGTTGGTGTCAAATGAAACGGTAAATGACAACTGCGTCGTAAGTACCGCCATGACAATAGTCAGAATGACAATCAGAACAGACAACAAAACAAAGAAATTAAATTTGGACCTACGCATAAAAAATTCCCCTTTATCTTATGATATATCCTTGAGATTTTTTTCGTCAACATAGAATTTATACAAAAAGTAAAACCTTTTGTCAATAAAGGGTTTTTATTTAAAATTTCCTTTCGGGTGACAATTTATGCTTTTTATTTCAAAGGAAAAAATCGGCGAATATACGAGCTTGCCATAAATGAAAAAAAGAAATCCGAGAAAAAAAGCATCAGATCGTTTTTCGTTTTCTGCTTTCAAATCTTATTTGGGCATGTTATTATATAATTATTATTATTTCCTTAACAAGATTAAGGCTGATGAAGATTCTAGTGATCCTTTTAATTGGTAAATGAGTTTGATGTTATATATTATTTAATAAAAAATGATGAAAAATACACAGGTATAATAAGCTATGAAGAAGGCAAAAGCAAATGATACGTAAGGATGTAGTATTTTTTGATATTGAGACCGATGGTAAAAGAACGGTTGATATTGGAGCGGTGACTTCGGATGATCGCATCTTTCATTCTGCACGAAAAGACGAGTTTGTAAAATTTTTGAGTGGCGCTAGCTTTGCTGTTGGTCATAATATATTCGCTCATGACTTAAGGTTTTTAGAAAGTGTATTTGAGCATACCACTGTTACACAATTTATAGACACCCTGATGTTTTCTCCACTGCTATTTCCGTCAAGACCATACCACAAACTAATAAAAGATTATAAGTTGGATACTGATGAAGTAAATAATCCAGTTAATGACTCTAAGCTATCGAAAGAGGTATTTGACTCCGAAGTAGCAGCGTTTTCTGCTCTAGATTATACACTAAAGAGCATTTATTACACATTACTTAATAAACAAAAAGAGTTTAAGGATTTTTTTGTTTATCTAAATTTTGATGACGCTTGTAAAAATTTAGTTTTAGAAGTAAAGAATTATTTTAAGAATAAACTTTGCGAGAATGCACCAATCGATCAAATCGCCTCAAAGTATCCTGTAGAACTTGCATATGCCTTAGCTATAATAACCGCTCATGATAAGTTTTCGATAACGCCGCCATGGGTGCTCATTACCTATCCGAAAGTAGAAAATGTACTATACTTTTTACGAAGTCGGCATTGTTTGCCCGGTTGTGAATATTGTAATAGTTTTACAAACGAAATGATTGCGCTGAAAAATATTTTTGGATATGATTCTTTCCGTAAATATGGTGGGGAGAATTTGCAACAAAGTGCGGCAAAAGCAGCGATTGACAATAAATCTTTATTGGCAGTTTTTCCTACTGGCGGAGGGAAGAGCATCACCTTTCAATTACCTGCCCTAATGGCATACAAAAGTGTTAAGGGATTGACTGTCGTTATATCTCCCCTGCAATCGCTAATGAAGGACCAAGTAGACAATTTAGCTAAGAAACATGGAATTACTGAAGCCGCGACAATAAACGGGCAACTCACTTCGCTTGAAGTAGCAGCAGAAAGAAAGAGGATAGAAGACGGGGAAGTCGCCATTCTTTACATCTCGCCAGAATCATTGAGATCAAAAAGTATGCAATCCTTGTTGCTCAAAAGAAATGTGGTGCGCTTTGTAATCGATGAAGCCCATTGCTTTTCGGTATGGGGGCAAACTTTCAGGGTAGATTATCAGTATATAGGAGAATTTATAAGAAATTATCAAGAATTAAAAAACATGTCTACCAATATACCGATTTCTTGTTTTACTGCAACAGCAAAACAAAGAGTAATAGCGGATATAAAAGAGTATTTTAAAGAAAAACTTAACGTTGAACTTGATGTTTTTTCGGCTCGTGCAACAAGAACAAATTTAGCTTACCACGTGATTATGGTAGAAGAAGGCGAAAAATTTGAGAAGCTTAAGGATTTGCTAAGTGGAAACGAGAAACCTGTTATAATTTATGTTTCACGCACTCGAAAGGCTGAAGAGCTTGCGACAAGGCTCAGTGGTTATGGATATAAAGCATTGCCATACCATGGACAAATGGATAATGAACAAAAGATAAAAAATCAAGAATCCTTTATGTCAGGGGAGACACGTATTATTGTAGCCACTACGGCTTTTGGAATGGGTGTGGATAAAGACGATGTTGGAATGGTTATTCATTACAATATCTCCGATTCATTAGAAAATTATGTGCAAGAAGCAGGGCGTGCCGGAAGAAAAGAGAGTATGAATGCCGATTGTTATATCCTTTTTAATGATGAGGATTTAAACAAGCATTTTATCTTACTAAATCAAACAAAACTTAGCAATAAAGAAATACAACAAATTTGGCGCGCAGTGAAAAATGCAACAAAGACAAGAAATGATGTAACTCTTTCGGCATTGGATTTAGCGCGTGAAGCGGGCTGGAGCGATGCTGAGACTGATATTGAAACTCGTGTTAAAACAGCGGTGTCAGAACTGGAGCAGGCGGCTTTTTTGGTTCGCGGACAAAATATGCCCAAAATATTTGCAAATAGTATTGATGTAAAGAATATGGCCGAAGCTGTTAGTATTATTGATAATTCTGGTTTGTTTGATACAAAAGATGCCGAACATGCTAAAAGAATAATGAAGAGCTTGATTTCAGCAAGAAGCCGATCAAAAGGAGGCGATGCGGATGCTGAATCCCGAATTGATTATATTTCTGATAATTTAGGAATAGTTAGGGGAGATGTTATACGTGTAGTAAACCTGTTAAGGCAAGCAAATATACTTTCAGATGCAAAAGATTTTACTGCTTATCTTAAAAGTGCAAATACCACCGCTCCAGAAAAAAGACTTGAGTCATATCGCATTTTGGAAGAGCTGTTAATAAATTCTATATCCGAAAAAACGCAGGAACTTAATATTAAAGCTTTTTTTGAGGAAATAGAAGGTAAATGCGGCAAAATAACTATTAACGATATAAAAGCTTTGTTGAATTATTTAAAGATTAAGAAAGTAATTGAATATAATTACAAAAGATACGATGATAATTATGCAAGAGCGGATTATATAGAAATAAAATCAAAATTTGCTATAGATGAATTAAAACAAAAAGCTGATAAACGTTGGCGGGCAGCAGAAAAAATTATTGCATATCTGTACAGCAAGTATAAAAAGTCAGAAAATACTGAAAAAGAGCAGCCCGTCGAGTTTTCGAGATTAGAATTAATAGAAAACCACAAAAGCGATTTGTTCGCCGAAAATGTAACAATAGAAGAAATAGATGATGCATTATTTTATTTGCTAAAAATTCGCGCATTAAAAATTGAAGGTGAGTTTTTAGTAGTATATAATCGTATGCAACTGCAGCGTACGGCAGAAACTTCAGAAAAGTGTAAAAAAGAGCATTATCAACATTTGGCCAATCATTACGAAAGCCGTATTGAACAAATACATATTGTTGGAGAATACGCTCGTAAAATGATTGAGAGCGACGAAGCAGCAGCTACATTTGTAAATGATTACTTTTTTATGGAAAACAGTTTCTTCATGCATAAATATTTTGCCGGACGCATCGATGAGATAAAGAGAAATATGACCAAAGCAAAATATAATAAGCTTTTTGGTGAATTATCTGAAACACAGTTAAAGATTATTAATGACAAGAAAAGCAAATATATTGCGGTTGCAGCTGGTCCTGGAAGCGGAAAAACAAAGCTACTTACCCATAAGCTGGCATCCCTTTACATATCTGAAGATGTCAAGCACGAACAAATGCTAATGCTTACTTTTTCTAGAGCTGCGGCAACTGAATTCAAGAAAAGGCTCATGGGTCTTATTGGGAATGCTGCCAATTATATTACCATTTCAACATTCTACTCTTTTTGCTTTGATCTTTTAGGACGAGTAGGAAATTTGGATAAAACGGAAAGTATAATAAAAAGCACAATAGAGGCATTAAAAAATAATGAGGTTGATCAAAACAAGATTGGCAAGCTAGTATTAGTTATAGACGAGGCACAGGATATTAGCGAGGAAGAATATGAATTGGTATCAATTCTTATGGAAAAAAATGAAGAAATGCGCGTTATTGCAGTAGGAGATGATGATCAGAGCATTTACGAATTTAGAGGGTCAAGTCCTAAATACCTCAAGGAATTTGCCTCTCTTGAAGATACAGCTTCTTATGAATTAGTAGAAAACTATCGCAGTCGTAAAAATATCGTATGTCTTGCTAACTCTTTTATAGAAAAGATGCCGGATAGGCTAAAAAAGCATAGCATTAAGCCGAAGAGTATTGAAAACGGTATTGTTCGTCTATACAATCATTTAAGTAAAAACTTAGTAATACCAGTTTCGGATAGTGTTATAAAAAATATTACGGACAATTCACTTAATGGAACTACTTGTGTTCTAACAAAAACAAATGATGAGGTTATGCAAATTGGAGCACTGTTATTAAGACGTGGGATTAATGTAAGATATGTCAGCGATAATAATAAAATTAGCATTGGCGATTTGGTAGAACTAAGGTATTTCTGTTCCCTTTTAAATCTTGAAGATGACCAAAGCATAATAAATCCAGAAGCATGGGAGAGAGCAAAACGTCAGCTTATATTGGAATATGTGAATAGTGAACTAGTTAATGCTTGCATTTCAGCAATAAATGATTTTGAGGAAGTAAACAATAAGAATAAATATAAAAACGATTTATTGATTTATTTAAAGGAATCAAAACTTGAAGATTTTATCAAAGCAAATAGCGGAGAAGTACTTGTGTCAACAATTCATCAATCAAAAGGAAGGGAGTTTGATAATGTCTTTTTAGCCTTATCTAATTATTATCTACCCATTAAAGATGAAGAAAGAAGGGCAATTTATGTAGCATTAACAAGGGCAAAGAAGAATCTATTTGTCCATTATAATAACGGACTATTTAATGATTTATCAATCGACAACGTAGAAAAAACAGATGACAATATGAATTATGATGAATCCCCCGAAATAGCCTTTCAATGCACTCAAAAAAGCGTAATCTTGGATGCGTTTTTTAGTTATCAAACGTCTGTAGGTAAACTATATGCAGGAACAAATTTAACTTTAGATGAAAAGGGATGTCTTTATAGAAACAACAGAGTATTACTTTTTTCCGCTTCTTTCAAAAATGAGTTAATAAAATGGAAGGACAAAGGCTATCTTCCATATTCTGCAAAGGTCAATACGGTAATATACTGGAAAAAGAAAGAAGATGAAAATTCAAAGCCAGATGACCCTAATATTGGAAAAGAAACTAAAATTGTTTTACCAATTGTCTATTTGAAAAAGTAATTATAGCAAAAAACTTGTGAAGAGAAAAGGAACAATATGATACGCTCATACTATAACGCAAAAATAGCAGATTTCTTAAAACATAATGATAACTATATTCTTGGTGAACTTGCTAGGAATAATCAGTTTGATTTGAACGATTTTCAGCGAAACACATGGCTGCAAGAAATTGCCATCCTAAAAGAATGTTTACAGGGTATTGATGGTCATATTATTTTTGAATATACCATCCCGCGCATAGGCAGTAGAGTTGATGTAGTTCTCATAATAAGTGGTGTTGTTTATCTACTTGAATTCAAATGCGGGGATTATGAATATAATGTTTTGCTATCGATCAAGCTCTTGACTACGCGCTTGACTTAAAGAATTTTCACAAATGTAGTCATACACTTAGGCTTGTTCCTATACTCGTTGCTACAAACGCAAAGAAACTTGAGAACGTTATTGAGATATATGAGGACAATATAGTTAAGCCTTTATTATTCAATAAAGTATCCCTTTTGAAAGAATTTAGAAACCTAATGTCTAGCTTTAATGAAGAAAGCATAGATCCACAAGAGTGGATGAATTCAGTCTACCAGCCTACACCAACGATAATAGAAGCGGCACAAGCGTTGTATTATGGTCATAATGTAGAGGAAATCTCAAGAAGCGATGCCGGAGCGCAAAACCTTGCAATAACGGCAACTGCTATAGACGAAATAATAGAAAATAGTAAAAGGAATAACAGGAAATCTATATGCTTTATTACCGGAGTGCCTGGAGCAGGAAAGACTCTTGCCGGCCTTAATATTGCTTGTAATAGACATAAGTTTGAAGAGGAAGAACACGCTGTGTTCTTGTCTGGGAATGGCCCACTTGTTGACGTCTTACAAGAAGCATTAGCAAGAGACGATATATCCAAGACTGGCAAAAAGAAGTCTGAAGCGTTACGTAAGGCAAAATCATTTATACAAATTATTCACCACTTTAGAGATGATGCGTTGAAGACGGAAAAAGCACCTTTAGAAAAAGTTGCTATCTTTGACGAGGCTCAACGAGCTTGGAACAGAGAACAGACATCAAAATTTATGCAAACGAAAAAAGGTGTGACGGATTTTTCTATGAGTGAACCCGAGTTTCTTATTAGCATAATGGATAGGCATGAGGATTGGGCAACGATCATTTGCCTTGTTGGCGGCGGACAAGAAATAAATGATGGTGAAGCCGGCCTAATTGACTGGTTTGATGCATTAAAAAATAAGTATAATGATTGGGATATATATCTATCAAATAACATTACCGATACAGAATATGTAAGAGATTCTAATCTTGAAGATATGATAAGCGGGCTTAATTATCAGTTTGTCGAAGGCCTCCACCTTGCTGTTTCGTTACGTTCGTTTAGAAGTGAAAGAGTGGCGGAGTTTGTCAAGGCGGTGTTGGATATAGAGCCAGAAAAGGCAAGAGATATTTATAAAGAACTATCGAAAAATTACCCTATTAAATTAACTAGAGACTTAAACCAAGCGAAAGAATGGATTAAGCAAACAGCCAGAGGCTCCGAAAGGTATGGTCTCATTGCAAGTAGTGGTGGGCGAAGATTGCGCGCAAACGGTATTTGGGTACAGAGCAAAATTGATGCAGTAAACTGGTTTCTAAACGGAAAAGATGATGTCCGCGCTTCTTATTATCTTGAAGATACGGCAACAGAATTTGATATTCAGGGTCTTGAGCTTGATTACACGATAGTTGCTTGGGATGCAAATTTAAGATATGAAAATGGACGTTGGGGTTATTATAATTTCAACGGTTCAAAATGGCAGAATGTTCATAATGAATTTAACAAGATATATCTAAAAAATGCTTACAGAGTGCTTATGACAAGAGCAAGGCAAGGCCTAATTATTTATATACCAGAAGGCGACGATAGCGACGATACAAGAAAGAAAAAATTCTATGATAATACATATGACTATTTAAGATATTGTTGTTTTATATAGAAAAAAATAATAAAAATAAAACAATATGAAATGTTAAAATTATGAGTAAATGAGTGTAATCAATATTATTAAATGGTATGAAAGGGGGCAACATGGATTCAATACTAAAAGAATTGCAAATATCATTAGACAAAGTAGAGACTTCAATACAAGAACTTCTCAAAGAGCTATCTTTTTATGATCCCATTGAAACTCTAAAAGCAATAAAATTATATCATTTTGCCACAAGTCAAGGACATTATTCTGAAACCCAAGATAAAAGTATTAATATAGAATTACAAAATGCAAAAAGATATTTAACTAGTATTTATATGGCAAAAAAAATACCTTTTGTTGCAAATGATAAAAAAAAGCGTTGTAGTATTAAAAACATAACAACTCTTGTAAAACAGATAAATAGCGTATGTATGAATTGCAAAATATATTTAGAATTTTGTATTTCTGATAGAAACAAAGAGCATCTTAGTGGCGCAAATATTTATGAATCTGTTGAGGGCCGTACATATGTATGCTTTGCTAGTTCGGTAATAAACATGTTATTGTCTGCTCAATCAGATTTGTTAAAAGAGATTTATCAGATTGAATTTGAGAAAATAACGCAAGGGTTAGAACAGCTAATGATTAATACAATAAGCATTCTAAAGGAAGGCAAATTAAAGCTTAACGATAATTGCTTTAGTCGAGTAAATCAATTTATTCCAAACTCAAACGTTTGTGTTGAAGAAATAACTGGATGGCCGGAATCGTTAATAAAAGATTTGTCATTCGAAGAAGGTGAAGCAGATTATTACTTTATACGTGATAAGTATCAAGGATGGTATAATGTTGAGATGCCTATCAATAGGAAACCTTTCATTCGAATTGAGGGAAAAAGCTATTGCTTTGACCATAATATGTGCTTTGATTCTTTCTATAGATGTTTACAAAAAGCTGTTCAAAGAAAAGACAAACTTTATATCGATAAATGGAAAGAGAATCAAACACTTGTGTCTGAGAGTGCAACTGGAGAAATGCTAGTGTCTGTGTTTGAGGGGGCAAAAAAATACATTAATGTTTTTTATAGGGATGGAAAAAACTGGTTTGAAACAGACGGTGTACTTATTTATGGAAATGCGATCATAATTTATGAAATTAAAGGTGGATCCTATACTCCAGACTCTACATATGTAAATCAAAAATCACATGAAACATCTCAAAAAACTTTACTGGATACGCCTATTGGGCAATGTAAAAGATTTATAACAAAGCTTATTAAGGATAGAAACATAGATTTATATGATGAGCAGCATAGTTTAATTGGTAAAATAAATTTTTGCAATGATACAATTATTATCCCCTTTGCCGTCACATTAGATGCGATAGGCGAGATAGCCTGCACATATAATAATAGTAAAGTATTAAATAATGAATTTGAAGAAACGATTGCAATTAGCTTTCATGATTTGCTTATTTACTGTAATTTTTTTGATTCGCCATTAATTTTTTTGCATTATTTACATGAGAGAAAGAAAACAATTAATAAAATAAATTTAATGAATTTTGATGAACTAAACTATCTTGGTTATTATTTATTCCAACCACATTTTGCGGACTATTTTAATGGCTTAAAAGGTGAATTTGATAAAGATATCGGTATAGTTTATATGGGGCCAGAATATGGCGATATTGATAAATATTTTTCATCATTAAATCCTATAGATAAACCAAGTTTTTGTTTTAACAATTTTATAGAACATATTGTGCGTTTGTTAGACAATGATAATAATGCATTCAAGACAAATATAGCAATAGAACTCTTAAATTTATCTAAGGAAAGTCAAGACAATTTTCAAAAGATAGTACTTGAGATATGTCGGAGACAAATAGCAAGAGATAGATTTTCATCAGTAACATTTTATGATATTAACGATACGCAGATGATACCTATACAACTTTTTTGCAATTGTAACGAAAAAGAATATGTTACTAGAAATAAGGCTCACGAATATGCAATAGCAACACTTATTGCCAATAAATTCGAAAAACTTTATTATATGGTTTTACAGATTAATAATGATTCTAATGTTAAGGAAGTAAATATAAATTATGTTACTAAGAATTCTACTATCCTTTATAAAAATGGATATTTCAATGATTTAGTAAACCATATTTTATTAACTCAAAAAAAGGATATTTAATAAAAAGGTTAAATGACGTATAATGTTTTATCGATTACATTTATGTTATTACAACAATAAATAATGTTCTAGAAGAACTAGATTAGCGTTGGAGGGAACTTCAGCGCTTTTTTATATAGGAGGTGATTGGTATGTTGTAGTGTGTAGCTGTGTCGTCTAAGAAAAACAAAAAAACAATAGGAGGTAAAAATGTAAAATGAATTATGAAACATTTATGGAAATGCTGCGGCAGAAGGAATTAGGGCTATCTCAACGAAAGGTAGCAATAAATTTGAAGCTTAGCCGTGGAATGCTTGAGAGGTGGTGGCATAGGACGGAAACCGAGTGGATAAATTCTGACTACGCAAAAGCCCAAACATTAGAGCAGTATCGGGAATACATAATCAGCGTACTTAAGGTATATCCGCAAATCAGGGCAACAAATATGTATTACCGTCTGCAAGAAAATTTTAAGGATTTTAACGCAAAGCATAGCACATTCTTTCGATTTTTCGATATTGTGCGCCAACAATCGGGATATGGCAAGTTTAAAGAAAGAATGATTGCACCAAGAGAGCAGCTGCCGCCGGGTTACGAAGCCCAAGT
>Ga0116189_1000907_pt1 | contig 24633 bp, 23 predicted proteins | sample AD_JPNTR3_MetaG_FD_89895 | JGI IMG/M metagenome (GOLD analysis project Ga0116189, IMG submission 89895) | Active sludge microbial communities of municipal wastewater-treating anaerobic digesters from Japan - AD_JPNTR3_MetaG | ecosystem: Engineered > Bioreactor > Anaerobic > Digestate | place... | reverse complement strand
GGCTTTTTGGGGGCAAAATCTCGGGGGCTCCCCCGAAAAGCAATCGGCTTTTTGGGGGCAAAATCTCGGGGGCTCCCCCGAAAAGCAATCGGCTTTTTGGGGGCTAAATTAAAGCCTCGCACTTGCGAGGCTTCACCTTATACTAAAAATGTTAGTCAAACATTTTTAGGGGGTCATCTTATCTTTGGATTCCTCGCCGCGTTGACTTCATCGGGGCGCGCAATACAGGCGTTTTTGGGCGTGTCTTTGACGTCCCCGGGGTTTTCGTACGCGCGCTTTATTATGTTCAGGATTTTTTGTGCCGCGTCGTCGAGTGTAGCCTTGCTCTCGGTTTCTGTCGGCTCGAACATCAGCGCCTCGTGGACAATGGACGGGAAGTACATAGTGGGCGCGTGCATGTCTTCGTCGAGCATCGCCTTGGCAACGTCCAGCGCGGTAACGCCCGTTTCGTCCTTAAGTTTTTGCATGGAAAGGACAAATTCGTGCATACAGCCCTGACCCTTTTTCCAGTCTATATCGGCAAGCAGGTGCTTTAAGTAGTTGGCGTTCAGCACGGCTTTTTGCGCGGCGTCCTTAATTCCGTCTGCTCCCAATGTCAGGATATAGGCGTAGGCTCTGACCAGCACAAGGAAATTGCCGTAAAAGCTCTTCACCTTGCCGATTGTGCGCGCGGGACGATAAAATTCAAATCTTTCGCCGTCTTTTCTGACAATCGGATAAGGTAAAAACTCGGCAAGAAAGTCCTTGCATCCCACTGGACCCGCTCCCGGACCGCCGCCGCCGTGGGGTGTGGAAAAGGTCTTGTGGAGATTGATGTGCATGATGTCAAAACCCATATCCGCGGGACGCGCGATACCCATTATCGCATTGAGGTTTGCGCCGTCGTAATACATAAGTCCGCCGCATCCGTGGACTATCTTTTCGATTTCGGCAATTTTCTCTTCGAAAATGCCCAAAGTACTGGGATTGGTCAGCATAAATCCCGCGGTGTCTTCGCCGCAGGCGTTTCTGAGCTCTTCGAGGTCGACGCCGCAGTCCTCGAGTGAAGGGATGTTTATTATTTCAAAGCCCGCCAATGCCGCGCTTGCGGGGTTTGTGCCGTGCGCCGAATCGGGCACGATTATTTTGGTGCGGGCGTAGTCATGGCGGCTTAAGTGATATGCGCGCATTATCATAAGTCCAGTCAGTTCGCCGTGGGCTCCCGCGGCAGGCTGAAGACTGAAGTTCATACCCGTGATTGCCTTTAGTTTTTCGTTAAGTCCATACATAAGTTCGAGACAGCCCTGAACATTGTCCTGAGTCGGGTGAATCTCGGTAAAGCCGTCTAAGCCTACGACGACTTCATTAATCTTCGGGTTGTATTTCATCGTGCACGAGCCCAAGGGGTAAAAACCGTTATCCACGCCGAAGGCTTTTCGCGAAAGTTCGGTATAATGCCTCACCACGTCGATTTCGGCAACTTCGGGTAATTCGGACTTTGTCTGTGTAAGATAAGCTCCGTCGAGTTTATATTCGGGAATAGTGAGGGGCGGGAGTTCAAAGCCCCTTCTTCCTGTTTCGCTTCTTTCAAAAATCGTCAGCATACAACCTCCCCGATTATCCCGGCGGCTCTGTCTATGTCGTCCTTATTTACCGTTTCGGTGGCGCACCAAAGTATTTCCTTGTCGTTAAGTTTAAGCCCGCCCAAAATTCCCCTCTTGTCAAGGCTGTCGAGGATAACGTCTGATTGGGTTTCGGAGACAGTCACAAACTCGTTGAAAAATTCTCCCGAATATTTCGGCTTAAAGCCAAAGCTTACAAGGCGGTCTTTTAGGTAGTGGGCGTTGCTTGTGCACGCTGTGGCAACGTCTTTAAGTCCCTTTTCGCCCATAGCGGCAAGATACATCGCCGCCCTGAGTGCGCAATGGGCCTGGTTTGTGCAGATGTTGCTGCTCGCCTTCTCGCGGCGTATGTGCTGCTCTCTTGCCTGAAGGGTAAGGACGTAAGCGCGCTGTCCGTTCTTATCCACGGTCTCGCCCACAATTCTCCCCGGCAATTTTCTCATCATAGCCTTTGTAGTAGCCATAAATCCGAGATACGGACCCCCAAACGCCATATTTAAGCCAAGCGGCTGACCTTCGCCCACGGCGATGTCGGCGCCGCACTCGGCAGGTTTTCTGAGCAATCCGAGGGCTATCGGATAGCAGCCCATAACAAACTTCGCGCCCGCTGTATGGGCAATTTCGCCTATCGCGGTTGCGTCGTCAATTACGCCGTTATAAGCAGGCTGTTCGATATAGACCGCGGCCGTTGTTTCGTCGATGATATTTTTCAGCGCGTCAGGGTCGGTCTTTCCGTCTATCGTGCCCGCGGCGACGACAATCTCCATATTGGTAAGGTAGGTTCTCATAACGCTAAGCGTGTCGGGCTTGATAAAGGGCGACACTATGAGCTTGTTGCGGGTCTTCTCCCTGCACATCAGCGCGGCCTCGGCGGCGGCTGACGCGCCGTCATAGTGGGAGGCGTTGCTCGCTTCCATACCCGTTATCGCGCAGATCATACTCTGAAACTCGAATATCGACTGCAAAATGCCTTGGCTTATCTCGGCCTGGTAGGGCGTGTAAGCGGTAAGAAACTCCGACCTTTCCGAAAGCTTCCTTACCGCGGCGGGTATGTAGTGGCTGTATGCGCCCGCGCCCCGCAAAATGACGGGATAAACCTTGTTTTTTGCGGCAAGGTGTTTTATAACTTTCTCAACTTCCATCTGGGAAAGCCCTTTTTCCATTTCCGGCTCTCTTGCGAGAAACTCGCGCGGAATCGACGAGTATAATTCGTCAAGACGCGACAGTCCGAGGGCTTTTAACATTTCCTCAGCTTCCCGCTCTGTGTGCGGTGTGTAGACGGACATAATCACTCCTTATTTTTGAATAAGCTTTTGGTACTCCTCTTGGGAAATAAGTTCGCTTGTGGCTTCGATTTCGGCTTTAATAAACCACGCGTTGAAAGCGTTGGCGTTAATAAGTTCGGGACTGTCGGCAATCTCGGAGTTGACCTCGATTACTTTGCCTGTAACGGGGGAAAGCACGGGGGATACCGCCTTAACCGATTCCACCTCGGCAAAAGCCTCGTCTGCGTTCAGCGCGTCACCTATTTCGGGAAGCTGGACGTAAACGATGTCGCCCATTTCACTTGCCGCATAGTCGGAAATTCCGATAGTTGCGACATTGCCTTCGATTTTTACCCATTCGTGAGTAGCAGTAAATTTCATGTTGCTTGTTATCTCCTTTTTATTGTCCTCTTTTATAAAACGGCATAGCCGTGATTTCCGCTTTCAGTCTTCTGCCTCTGACGTCGATAAACGCGTCTTTTAGAAAGCCTTTAACAACGCGCGCCATGGCATACGAGCCGCCCAAGGTCACGCACACGCCGCCCGAGGTCGTCTGCCCGATAAGCTTTCCGCCCTCGTCAAAGATGTCGCAGTGCTCCCGCGCGATACCCTTATCGATGAGCTTTAGCCCAATTCTTTCATACTTCGGAGGATGGGCAACAAGCGCGTCTTTCCCGATAAAATCAACGTCGTACTTTATGAACGCATCCAACCCCACTTCGTGGGCTTTGGTTTCGGCACTAAGTTCGTGCCCATACAGCGGCATACTGCTTTCAAACCGCAACGTGTCCCTCGCGCCCAGTCCCGCAGGCTCGATGCCGTATGCTTCGCCCTCGGCAAGGAGCTTTTTATAAATGTAAACGACGTCACCAGGCGCGCAGAAGATTTCATAACCCTTTTCGCCCGTGTAGCCCGTCGTTGAGACAAGGCAGTTTTTGCCGCCGACGTTTATATCGCGGCCAAAATAATAACTTTTTGCCGGGAGCAGGCTTATATCGGTAAGTTTCGCGATAACCTTTTCGGCGTTGGGTCCTTGTAAGGCAATCAGCGCGGTTTGCTCGGAAATATCCGAAACTTCCGCCATATTTCCGATATGGGAATATATCCAGTCGAAGTCTTTTTCGATATTTGCGGCGTTTACCACAAGCATGAAATGTTCGTCATCGAATTTGTAAATGAGAAGGTCGTCCACTATCCCGCCGTCTTCGTACAGCATCAGCGTATAGCGGCATTGACCTTCCTTCATGGTGTCGACACGGTTTGTAACGATTGTTTGCAACGCCGCGGCGGCGTTTTTGCCTCTGATGACAAATTCACCCATATGCGACACGTCGAAAAGCCCGACGCTGTTTCTTACGACGTTGTGCTCGGCGATGATGCCTTGCGCGTATTGGACGGGAAGGTCGAACCCTCCGAATTCCACGATTTTTCCTCCTAAGCGAACGTGCAAATCATATAACGGCGTTTTCTTGCCCATAAGTTTATTCCTCCCTGTGTTTTTCAGCGTCAAGCGCGCTCAGCCTTACCGCCTCGGAAAAAGACGGATGAGGGTGAATGGTCCTGATTATGTCCTGAGCGGTCAGTTTGTTGACAACGGCAAGGGCGATTTCGGCGATAAGTTCGGACGCCTTGTCCCCGACTATCGTTCCGCCCGTAATTACGCCTTCGGCGTTGATAACGGTCTTTACGAATCCCGCCGTTTCGTCCTCGGCACACGCCTTGCCGTTGGCAATGAAATACGCCTTGCCGCTGATAAGATCTTCGCCGTCACACCTTCCCGCCCACGCTATTTCGGGGCTTGTGTAAACAACCCCGGGAACGCAGTTAAGGTCGAAGGTCCCCTTCCCCGCAATACGTTCGGCAACCGCCACCCCTTGCGCTTCGGCGTAGTGCGCAAGCTTAATTCCGCTTCCCGCATCGCCGATGCAATATATATTCTTGACGGCTGTTCTGAATGTTTCGTCCACGACGATTTTGCCGTCTTTTAGGGCAACGTCGGTCCTGTCCAGACGTAACGATGCGATTTCGGTCTCTCTGCCAACTGCCGATATGACAAAATCGGCTGTAAACGCTTTTTCGGAGCCGTTTACAATTGCCCAAACTTCGTACTTTTCGTTCTTCTTTATCCCGGTGACTTTGGCGTCTGTGTAGATTTTTACGCCCTTTTTCTTAAATTGCATGATAAACGCGCTTACCGCGTCATTGTCAACCTTCGGGAGAATTTTCGGAGCGTATTCGAGAATGGTGACGTTTTTGCCAAGATCGGCATAAAACGAGGCAAATTCCAGCCCGATGACGCCGCCGCCCACTATGAGAATGTCGTTCCCGTCCACAGGGTCGGCAAGCACTTTGTCGGAGTCGAGCGCATGCTCGCCGCCAGCGACGGCAAGATGAGCGGGGACCGAGCCGATTGCGATTATGATATACAGCGCCTTGATTTCCCGACCGTTGACGTCGAGCGTGTGATTGTCGACAAAAGTTGCTTCGCCTTGGACAAAATCGACGCCGCTTTTTCTTATCAGCAGTTCCACGCCCTTTCTTAATTTTTCCACCACTTTATTTTTGTGCCCGTATATGTCGGAAAGATTATAGGATAAGTTTTCGCAAGATACGCCCAGTTTTTCGCCGTCCGACACTTGCCTGTAAAGGTGGGCGAACTTAAGAAGGCACTTTGTGGGTATGCAACCGCGGTTTAAGCACGTGCCGCCCGCTTCGCCCTTTTCAATGAGCGCGGTTTTAAGCCCGAGTTCTGCGGCTTTCAACGCGGCGTTGTAACCCGCGGGACCTGCCCCTATTATCGCTACATCGTACATATCTTACTCCCGAGAAGGTTAATAATATCATTTTCGACGTCGTCGTCCGACTTCATGTTCGTAATTTCTTCACAGCTTTTGCCCGAAAGAAGCTTCTCGATACCGGCTATCTTGTCGGGATAAAGCCCGTCGCTTGCGATTTTTATCGTTTCAATAGTTCCGCCGTTCTTTCTTATCCCTATTTCGGCGCATCCCCAATCAAAACTTCCGCGGATGTCGGCCGCAAACTCCTTCCACTTGCCGAAAATGTAGTCTTCGCCCGCCCAAGTTGCCGCTCGCGAAGTTATCTTTTCGCTCGTCCAGTCGATTTCAAGGGGATTTGCTTTCCCGCCATAGACGTTTTCAAACGCTTCTTTCAGCGCGGGAATTATGCTTTTTACGGTAATACCCATAGCTACTTCCGACAAGTTTATCACCCTGCTTTCCACCGACGGCACGCCTTTTTTTGCGAGTTTATCCTTATTGACCGTCAGGTACTTTTTCATGCGGGAAAAGTCGGCGTTGATGAGGATTGTGCCATGGTGCAGGCAAGCAACTTTCGACGTGTAAAAGGCGTTTCCCGAAAATTTCCTTCCCTCGCAGAGTATATCGTTTCTGCCCGAGAAGCTGCTTTTTACGCCGAAATGCTCCAGTGCTTTTCCGATGACGGAAAGCTGCTTTTTGACGTCGTACACATTTTTCGGCGCGACAAAGGAAAAGTTGAGGTTTCCCATGTCGTGAAAGACTGCGCCGCCCCCCGTTTTTCTCCGAGCGATTTTTACGTTATCGCAAATTATGTTGTCCCGGTTGCATTCACTGTACGGATTTTGATTTGCACCGATTACCACGGTGTCGGCGTTCTGCCACAAAAAGAGGTAAACCTCTTTTTCGCCGCAGTTTTCGTATATCTCCCATTCGGCGGAAAGGTTGAGATAGGGATTTGTCTTGTCTCCCGTACCGAAATACAGTTTCATAGTCTTAATAATATGTCCGCCCCTTCTGTTTTACGCCCCTGAGGTCGAGCGTCTCGTTTTCGTTTACGATGATGTCCATCTTCACGTCGTAATCGGCGACGGCAAGACGTTCAAACTCCTGCGCCGAAAAGGCTATCCCAGCCTTAAGACATTTTTTGTCGGTCAAAAACTTGTCGAAATACCCTTTTCCGTGCCCGAGACGGTTGCCGTACGGATCGTACGCCACCATGGGGATTACGGCAAAATCGACATCCATCGCCTCTTCGCCTTTTTCGGGCTCGGATACGCCGAATGCGCCTTTTATAAATCGGGTATTTTTATCGATGGAAATGAGTTTTAAAGTGTCCAGTGTGACGGGAACAAAAACCTTTTTGGACTTTAATGCGTCCTCTAAAATAAGCCGGGTATCGACTTCATTCGGAAGGGACATATAGACCATAACGCTTTCAGCGCGGCGGTATTCCTCGAGCGAAAGCACTCTTTCGGCAATGCGCCTGCTCAGAACGTCCTTGTCGGAAAGCCCGGAAACTCTCGCCCTTGCAATTTCGCGCTGTTCTTTTTTGGTCTGAAGCCTTATCTTCATACGGTGCGCCCCCTGTTCTACTTTATCTTAGCACTTAATCGGCGGCAAGGCAATATCAAATATTTTTAAAACGTGCTATACTTTTAATAACAAGTCCGCAAAAAATATTGATTCTGTTTTTCTTCAAAAATCAGGGAAAAATCTGCTGATCGGATTGAAAATTATGAAAAGTTCCGGCGCATTGTGCCGACGATTTGTTTGTGATGCAAGCGACAAGGTGAGTTTTATGTAGTGAGAGCATGGAAGACGCCGGTTAAGTCAATCTTAAGCCCGAAATTGTGGTCGTAAATCGTAAATTTTCTTCAAAAAGTTGCGAAAACTTATAAAAAAGCTTATACTAATACCTAAGCATAGAGTAAAAAAGTAAAAAGTGTTGATTTATATTTTGCTCGGTGCTATAATTGATTATATATTTCAAAAGGAGTCCGCAAAAAATGTCGATATTGCTGGCGACCGAAGGTAAGACCCTCGGCGAAGTAATGAAAGAAGCTGTCCTTCCCGAGGACGTCAACTTTTTGGGTCTGGGCGTAAATCCCAGCTTCTATTCGGCTCTTATCGTGACGGGAGTATTGCTCTTCGCCGCGCTTATTCTGCGGATTTTCGTAATTCCCAAATTCAAAACAGTCCCGGGAAAATTTCAGGCGATATTGGAGTGGATAGTCTCCTTCTTTTCGGGAATAGCATCCGACAACAGCCCCCAAAGAAACGAATATTTAGGCGCGTTTAACTTCAGCGCAGGGCTATATATCTTCTTTGGGACGATGATAGAGCTTGTGGGCATAAGGGCGGTGCTCGTCGACATTAACGGCGCGATAGCCCTCGCTTTGTGCGCGTTCGGCTCAATTATGATTGCGGGACTGAGGTTCAACGGCGCCAAAGGTCTTCTTGGCACACTTAAAGACTTCTCCCTGCCCCTCTCCATGACCTTCCGTCTGTACGGAAACATGCTGAGCGGATTGCTTGTGACCGACCTTGTATACTTCTACCTTGCGACAAGCTTTGTAGTACCTGTCATTGTGGGTGTGCTGTTCACCGGTCTGCACGCCGTAATTCAGACGTTTATATTCGTGACGCTGACCTCAATGTTCTTCGGCGAGGCGGCAGAACACCACGAGAAAAAGAAAAAGAAGAAAAATAAAGAAGCGACCGCACATTGATAACGCGCGTTGTTTTTTGAGGAGGATAAAATGCTCAACCTTATGTCTTTAGCGGCGATTGAACTTAAAGGAATCTATGCCCTGTCGGCGGCCATTGCCATAGCCGTCGTAGCGGCGGCAGGCGCAATTTCCATGGGATTTGCGATATCCAAGGCTATGGACGCCATAGCCCGCCAGCCCGAAGCCGAAAGCAAGATAAGATCGGGACTCATTCTCGGCCTTGTCTTTGTGGAAACAGCGATAATTTTCGTGCTGGTAGTCGCCATCCTTATCATCATCAACATACTGTAAAAAATAGAGGCGCAAAATGTATCCGCTGTTGTCAAGCAGTCTGCCGCTCGGTATCGACTGGGTCAAAATCTTGCTTCATCTATTAAACTTCGCCCTGCTCATGACGGGGCTTACTTTCTTATTGTACAAACCCGTACTAAAGTTTATAAAGAACAGGCAGTCCACGATTAAGAACCGGCTTGACGAAATCGAAACCGAAAAGGCAAAGGCCGAAGAAACGATAAAAGAGTACCAGACAAGATTGGACGCCGCCGAGACCGAAATCGACCGCAAGAAAGCCGAGGCCGAAAAGGAAATCGAGCAGAGGAAAGAGGCGCTTATCGCCGAGGCCAAAGCGCGCGCCGACGAAATATACCGCAAAGCCCAAGCCGAAAGTGAAAACGAGCGCATCGAGGCAATCAACAATCTTCACAACGAGATTGCCGACGTTGCGATAACCATCGCCGAAAATATACTTGAAAGGGAAATTTCCCGCGAAGAAAACGCAAGAATCATTGACTCGTGTCTGAAAGAATGGAGCGACGATGACTAAGCTTACGATAACTACGAGTGTGGAACTTATCGACGAGGAAAAGGATAAACTCGAAAAACGCCTCGCGAAAAAATACGGCAAGTTCAAAACGGAATATCACGTCGACGACCACCTTGTCGGCGGCATAATCATCTTTGACGGCGAAAAGGTTTATGACGGCTCCGTTCGCAAACAGCTCGACAAGCTGAAAGAGAAGATATTCAGGTAAAAATATGAATACCGAACTTGGTTTTATTACCCAACAAATCAAAAAAGAGGTCGAAAGTTTTACCAAAGCTTTCGGTCCCAGCACCGCGGGCAGAATAATCTCCAGCAACGACGGCGTCATTATGATTGAGGGTCTTACGGGAGTAAAAAACGGCGAGCTTCTCTACATTTCGGGCGATAAGTACGCGCTTGCGCTTAACCTTGAAGAGAAACTTATCGGCGCGATCCTTCTCACCTCTTCCAGCGACGTATCGGTGGGCGATATCGCCTACACAACGGGCAGAATCGTCAGCGTGCCCGCAGGAAAAGCGCTCCTCGGACGTGTAATAAACCCACTTGGCGTGCCCCTTGACGGCAAACCCGAAATAAAGACCAAGGTCTACCGCAACATTGAAGCGCCGGCACCCGCCATTTTCGACCGCGGCAAGGTAAACACCCCGCTTTATACGGGCATAAAAGCTATTGACAGCATGATTCCCATAGGCAAAGGCCAGAGGGAACTTATAATTGGCGACAGGCAGACGGGTAAGACCGCCCTCGCCGTCGACACCATTTTAAACCAGAAAGGCAAAAACGTAATCTGCGTCTATGTCGCTATCGGGGAGAAGTCTTCGTCGGTTTCCAAGATAATTCACGAGCTGGAATCCCGCGGCGCCATGGATTACACAATAATAGTCTCAAGCACGGCGGGACAGCCCGCCCCGCTTCAGTACCTCGCGCCCTATACGGGCACGGCTATCGCCGAGGAATTTATGTACAGCGGAAAAGATGTGCTGATTGTTTACGATGACCTGTCAAAGCACGCCGTCGCGTATCGCACAATTTCTTTGCTGTTACGACGTCCTTCGGGAAGAGAAGCGTACCCCGGCGACATTTTCTATATACACTCAAGGCTGCTTGAACGTAGCGCAAAACTTTCGGAATCGCTGGGCGGCGGCTCAATAACCGCCCTGCCGATAATAGAAACTTTGGCAGGAGACATTTCGGCGTATATCCCGACCAACGTAATTTCCATAACCGACGGACAGATTTACCTCGAGAGCGAGCTCTTTAACGCGGGCATCCGCCCCGCGATAAACGTCGGATTATCGGTCTCCCGCGTGGGCGGCTCGGCGCAGTGCCCCGCAATGCGCAAAGTGTCTTCAAAAATCAGGCTTGCCCTTGCCCATTACCGCGAACTGCAGGTCTTTGCACGCTTCGGCGCCGACCTCGACAGTTCCACCAAAGCGACGCTTGAGATGGGCTCGAGGCTCACCGAAAGCTTAAAACAGCCCGAGTTTTCGCCCGTGTCGATGGAAGACATGGTCGTCGAACTTTATGTGATGCAGAACGATTACCTTAAGGGGTATCCCGCAAAACGCGTTCAGCCTATTATCTCGGGATTTCTGGAATATTTCCGCTCACGAGAAGCCGCGTTACTTGAAAAGCTGCGCAACACCCAGGATGTCGACAACGAGGATATAAAAATTATCGACTACCGCATAAAACGGTACCTCGAAAGGCATTTGAGATGAAAGAGCAGGAACTTAAAAGGCGCATTGCCGGCGTAAAAGAGACCGTCAAAATAACCAAAGCCATGCAGATGATCGCGGCGTCCAAAATGCACAAGGCGCAGGTCATGTATGACTCGGCGAAATACTACCTCGAAAAGGCGTCGGCATCGGCAGCTATGCTGCGGACAAAGTCCCTCGCCTCTCACCCCTACTTTGACAGGCGGGAGAGCGACAAGGCGGCGTTTTTCGTCCTTGCGGGCGACAAGGGGCTTTGCGGCGACTACAACCACCTCATACTCGAAAAGGCGTATGAAGAGATCAGGTTACGCAACGTGACCCAGGTTTTCCCCGTCGGGTTTATGGCAAACGATTTTTTCCGCAAAAAAGGCTACACCCGCGTGAAGACCTACCTCAACGTCGTGCAGGAGCCTTTGATTGAGGACGCAAAACTTATCACCGAGGATATTATCGTCAGGTACATGAACGGTGAGTTTGACAAGGTATATATCGCCTATACCGACATCGTCACGCCATCATTACACAAGACCGTCAGCGACAAACTTCTCCCTATGACTGCAGAAGAAGGCGAGGATGTGGAAATCATTTCGGGAGAAGGTAGTGTGGAAACAGTCTTAAACGAGTACCTTTTTGCCAAGATATATTACGCGCTTGCAAGCTCGTTTTTCGCCATAAACTACAAACGCATGGCGGCGATGCAGCAGTCGACGACAAACGGCGAGGAAATAATAGAAGAGCTTACTTTAAAGTACAACAACCAGAGGCAGGAGAGCATAACGACCGAACTTGTCGACGCGGAGGCCTCATTGCAGGGTAAGAGAATATGAAAAGAAAAAATTATGTCGGGCAAATAATACAGATTATCAGCTCGGTAGTCGATGTGAAGTTCCCTACGCACATGCCGCGTCAGCATGAGCTGCTTGTCGTATGCGCGGGAGAAAGGCAGGTGCACATAGAAGTCCTTGCCCACCACAGAGACGGCGTGGTAAGGTGCATCTCCATGGAACCGACCGAAGGACTCAGCCGCGGCATGAAAGTTACCAGCACGGGCGAAAGCATAAAGGTGCCTGTGGGAACTCAGACCCTAGGCAGAGTGGTCAATTCTCTCGGAATGCCCATCGACGGTAAAGGGGAAATAGTGGGCAGAAAATGGGGCATTTACCGCGAAGCGCCCGCGCTCGTCGAGCAAAATCCCACGACTACGGTTTTTGAAACGGGAATTAAAGTAATCGACCTTCTCACTCCTTACGCCAAGGGCGGCAAAATAGGCTTGTTCGGCGGAGCGGGCGTGGGAAAGACGGTGCTTATACTCGAACTTATCGGCAACATTGCCGCAAAGCACGGCGGCCACTCCATTTTTACGGGCGTGGGCGAAAGGAGCCGTGAAGGCTTTGAAATGATTGAGGACATGACCATTTCGGGCACGCTGAAAAACACCGCGCTTGTGTTCGGGCAGATGAACGAGTCGCCGGGTGCGCGTATGAGAGCGGCGTTTGCGGGACTTACCATAGCCGAGTACTTCCGAGACGTGGAAGGCAAAGACACCTTGCTCTTTATCGACAACATCTTCCGCTATATTCAGGCGGGAAGCGAAATTTCGGCGTTGCTTGGCCGCATGCCCTCGGCGGTAGGCTATCAGCCTACACTGAGTAACGAACTGGGCGCGCTCGAAGAGCGTATCTGCAACACCAAAAAAGGCTCGATAACTTCCATTCAGGCGGTATACGTCCCCGCGGACGATCTGACCGACCCCGCGCCTGCAACACTGTTTACCCACCTTGACGCGACGACGGTGTTAAGCCGTAAAGTGGTCGAGCAAGGCATATATCCCGCGGTCGACCCGCTGGAATCGACCAGCCGCATACTCGAGCCGTCAATCGTGGGCGAGGAGCATTACGAAACGGCGAGAAAAGTCGTGGAAACACTCCAGAGGTACAAAGACCTTCAGGACATCATCGCAATCCTCGGCATGGAAGAACTTAATCCCGAGGACAAACTGACGGTATACAGGGCGCGCAAACTCCAGAGGTTTTTCAGTCAGCCCTTCCACGTCGCAAGCGTGTATACGGGTATGGAAGGAAAGTACGTGCCGCTTAAGGACACAATATCGAGCTGCCGCGCCATTCTCGAAGGAAAGTGCGACGAGATTCCAGAGAGCGAATTTTACTTTATCGGCGACCTTACCGACATCAAGGGGTATAACGGATGAACACCTTCTATGTCGAGCTTGTTTCTCCCAATAAAACGCTGTTTTCGGGGGAAATAATACGTCTTAAGGTCACCTGTCTCGACGGCAAACGCGAGTTTCTGGCATCCCACCTGCCCTGCCTTTGCGCGCTCAGTGAAGGAAAGTGCGAAATAACCTTGCCCGACAACACCCGAAAAAGTTTTATTACCGAGGACGGCGTGCTCAATGTGGGAAAGGACAAGGCTGTTCTTACGTCGGAATATCTTGAATGGGCGGAGAATTACGAGAAAGCCAAAGCCTTACGCGAGAAACAGATCGAAGAAGAGATAATCCGCCGCGGCGAGAGTTATAAGGAATACAAGCTGGGCACAGTCGCCCTCCGAAGAGCTTTTATCAACCTCAAAAATTCCAAGTATTCCAAGTTCTGATTTTTATTGGAAACATCTACAAATTTTTATACAAAGTCTCCCAAATAGTTGCAAATTCTCCTCTCATCTGTAATAATTAATTGGTATAAAAGCAATTAAATTGCTTCCACGCAATTTTTTGAGAGGCAAATTATGAATAGATTATTACGGAAAAGGCAATTGGCGGAAAACGTCATCGAATACACCTTTGACGCGCCCGACGTTGTGAGAAACGCCAAAGCGGGGCAGTTCATCATCCTCAGGGTGGACGAAAAGAGCGAAAGAGTGCCTTTTACCATCTGCGATTACGACAAAGAAAAGGGAACGTTGACACTCCTTGTCCAGACGGTGGGTGCGTCTACCAAAAAACTTTCCGACCTTAAGGAAGGCGAATACGTAAACGACCTCGTGGGACCTCTCGGCATGCCCACCGACCTTAGCTTTGCCCAAAAAGCGCTGCTGGTTGGCGGCGGTATCGGCGCGGCGGTAATTTACGCCCAGTCCAAGGTGCTTAAAGAAGCGGGAAAGGACATCGACGTGATACTCGGCGCAAGGGACAAGAGTCTTATCATGTACGAAGAGGAATTCTACAAAAACGCAAACCGCGTCTTTGTCATGACCGACAACGGAAGCCACGGCGAAAAGGGCTTTGTCACCGACAAACTCAAAGCGCTCATCGAGGACGGCAACCGGTATGACGTCGTATTTGCGGTGGGTCCCCTTATGATGATGAAAGCGGTCAGCGACCTTACCAAGACTTACGGCATAAAGACTATTATAAGCATGAACTCCATCATGATCGACGGCATAGGTATGTGCGGCGGCTGCCGTCTTACCGTGGGCGGCGAGACAAAATACGCCTGCGTGGACGGACCCGAGTTTGACGCACACCTCATCGATTTTGACGAGGCTGTCATGCGCTCCCGTCTGTACAGGGAAGAAGAAACGTGCAGAATCAGAGGTTAGGGGAAATGATTATCGAAAGGCAAAAGGCGCGGGAGCAAGAACCCGCCCGAAGAATTCACAATTTTGACGAGGTGTCGCAGGGCTTTGACGAGCAGACCATGCTCCTTGAAGCTTCACGTTGCTTAAACTGCAAAAACCCTGCCTGCGTAAACGGGTGCCCCGTCAACATAGACATCCCTGCGTTTATTCAGGAATTAAAGAAAAACAACCCGATCGGCGCAAACGAAATTATTAAGAAAAGTTCTTCCCTTCCCGCGGTCTGCGGCAGGGTTTGCCCTCAGGAAACACAGTGCGAAAAGTACTGCGTGAGGAAAAAGTCGGGCGGCTCGGTTGCTATCGGCGCGCTTGAAAGATACGCGGCGGACTTTGCTTTAAACGCCGACACTCCCGTAAAAAAATCGGACGAATTCAATAACGTCAAAGTCGCGATAATAGGCAGCGGTCCCAGCGGACTTTCCTGCGCGGGCGAACTTGCCAACCACGGCGTAAAGGTGACAATCTTTGAAGCCTTTCACCGCGCGGGCGGCGTGCTTGTATACGGCATACCCGAATTCCGCCTGCCCAAAGAGATAGTGGACAAGGAAATAAAGAAACTCGAAGAACTTGGCGTTGAAATCAAGATAAACAAGGTCATCGGCAAGACCTTCTACATTGAGGAACTCCTGAAGGAATACGACTTTGTGTTCATCGGAAGCGGCGCGGGACTTCCCGTATTTATGAATATCAAGGGCGAAAACTTAAACGGCGTTTTTTCTGCAAACGAAGTTTTGACGCGCGTAAACCTTATGAAGGCCTACGAACAGGGCAGCGAAACGCCCCTGAAGCGCGGCAGACATATAGTAGTGGTGGGCGCGGGCAACGTCGCCATGGACACAGCGCGCACCGCAGTTAGACTGGGAGCAGAGACCGTGACGGTAGTGTACCGCCGCACCCGCGAAGATATGCCTGCAAGGCTGGAAGAAGTTGAGCATGCCGAGAAGGAAGGCGTCAGGTTTGTAACCCTCGCCAATCCCATTGAAATACTGGGCACAACCCAAGTCGAAGGCGTCAAATGCGTCAGAATGAGACAGACCGAGCCCGATGAGAGCGGCAGGCGCAAGGTCGAGCCTGTCCCCGACTCGGAATTTGTAATCGAATGCGACCAAGTGATAATGAGCCTTGGCACAAGCCCAAATCCCCTCATAAAGAATAGCCTGGCGGAGCTGAGAACGTCAAAGAACGGCACTATCGTCGTGGACGAAAACCTCGAGACGTCAATCAAGAACGTCTACGCAGGCGGCGACACCGTAACGGGCGCGGCGACGGTCATTCTCGCCATGGGCGCGGGCAAAAAGGCGGCGCAGTCGATGCTCAGAAAGGTGCGCGAAAAGATTATTGCACAATAGCCTACCCGAGCGGTATAGCGTAAAGACAGGCGCGGCAAAGCGAATGATAATTACTTATAAGAGAAATAAAAAAGCGGCGATACTTCGCCGCTTTTTGTTTTGTTATCGATATAAATAATCAATAATTCTCGGGCTTTAACTCGAAATACGCCTTGGGGTGGGCGCAGACAGGGCACTCGTCGGGCGCTTCTTCGCCGTAGTGAAGATGTCCGCAGTTTCTGCAATGCCATACCTTGGGCTGTCCGCTCTTGAATACTTCGTCCTTGTGGAGATTTTCGATGAGCTTGCGGTATCTCTCCTCGTGCTCTTTCTCGATATCAGCCACTCCCTCAAACAGTTTTGCAATATCCTCAAAACCTTCTTCACGTGCGATTATGGCGAAGTTGCGGTACATGTCGGTCCACTCGTAATTTTCGCCCATTGCCGCGTCCTCAAGATTTTTCATTGTGGAGGGTATTCCGCCCTTGAGCAATTTGAACCAGATTTTGGCGTGTTCCTTCTCGTTGTTTGCGGTTTCCTCGAAAATGGCGGCTATCTGTTCATATCCGTCTTTCTTCGCTTTGCTCGCATAGTAAGTATATTTATTGCGCGCCTGGGATTCCCCTGCGAAAGCCGTCCAAAGATTTTGTTCGGTTTTACTTCCTTTTAATTCCATACAAACCTCCTTATAAAAAGTTCACTCTTTAATAATGGTACCACAAACGCGCCCTTTTATCAAGTATAAACTTCTTTGTCTTACTTCTTGACTTTCTTCTTTCTGCGCATCGAAGCCAAGACCATAGCTCCGATAGCGACAACGCAGACGATCGCCGCCGCGCCGGTAATCAACAGTCTGTCGTCAAAAAACAACTCATCCGAAACAGTTTCGGCGGCGTTTTCGCAGCCGACTGCAAACATGGAAAACCCGTTCGCGGTAAATGTCACCATGCCGTCTTTGAAGACGACGTCCTGCACCTCGGCTATTGTGTCGTCCGAGATATACCACACCTTAATATTTTGAGCGTTTTCTCCTGCTTTAAGAGCATAAGGCAGGCTGACCCTGACAGGACAATTAAAGTCGACGCACTCTCCCGCGACGGTCAGCGATAATCTGTAAGAGGCATAATTTTCGGGCAATGAGGCAATGTTTGTTTTCTCTTCGCCCAGAGAAACAACAACGCTGCTCTCTTGCGCCATTGTCTTAAGACCGGTAACGGCTGTTCCCTCAATACATATTACGCAATCGGAAATGACGACCTCTATTCTCTCTCCGCAAAGCGCGTCGGGGGTTACAAAGACGCTGTTATCGTCAAGCTCTGCAGGCGGTTCGACAAGGGTCTTATCGGCGGGATTTTCAATAATCCTGAGCACGGCAGTCATATCGGGTAAAGGCTCGTAATTCGGGTCGGTCTCAAATTTTGCCGTGGCGGTATACTCTCCCGTCTGGCTCGCGGCGTTGTTAACATAGCTTATGGATAATATCCCTTCTGCGCTTCCGGTGACGGTTATCGTGTGCTCGGCTTCGTCGTGGTAAACCTCTTTATCGGCAAAAACAAGACCCGATGTGTCAATTCTTGCCTTTTGTATGATCACCGTGACTTCCTCGGAATACACGCTCTGCCCATTCTCGCCGTCGCTTACCGCCACAAGGCACTTGTATATTCCGCTGTCGGCAACATTTCTGACGACAAGAATTTGTCCGCGGTATACTTCAACTTCACCCTTATACCACGTATATGCGTAGATAACTTCCTCAAGCTCGTGGCTTGCCTCAACCGTTATCTCGCGCTCCTGTCCGCTATATACGGCGTTAAGTCCTGTTGGCTGAGAGGTTATTTCGGGAGCTTTAAGTTCCCATTCGGCAAAAATCACGACATCTTCTGCGGGCATCACAGAAGGAACTTCCCCAGACCAGTCCGTGAACGCATACCCCTTCTTTTGCGGCAGGTTGTTGCGTATAAGAGTACTTTGTCCGTATTTGTAGTATTCATTAAAGATGGTTTCTTCGTCGAGTTTGTAAATCAGCTTATAACTGTTTCTCGTGTAATATACTTCCACGACGGTGGTTCCGTCGCCTTTGATTTTCCTCTGCTCGCACTCAATGGCGGTAAAGCCTCTATGTTCCAAGCTTTCGGCCTTTGTCATCTCGCCCGAAAAGCCGTAAAGCACGACTTCGTTGTCATATTCGTACGTTTCGGCAAGGCTTTCTTTGTAGTGAACGACGGTATATCTTACTCTGAGCGGATTCCACTCGGCAAAGACTTCAAGATCTTTGCAAGGCATACTTTCAACAAGCCCCCGCCACCCCTTGAAGGAATAACCGACGGGCGCCTCGACTCTTATCGGAGTAATGCTATCCCCGTATTTATACGGCACTTCGTCGTAAATTATGCTTTCGTCCAAAGTATCCTTATAGGTTACGGTATAGCTGTTTCTTAAGTAATAAATGTCGATGACCGTTGTGCCGTCGCCGTTAATTCCCTTTTGCCCGAAGCTTTGGGCGGTAAAACCGTCAACGTTTCTCTGTCCCGCGGAAGTCGCTGTATCGGTGGTACCTATCAGATTCTCGCTTTCAGTCTCATAGCCGCCCGAAAGCGTTTCAAAATGATGGTTGACCGTATAAACAGTATCTTCTCTTGCGGTCCATAAGGCGTTAACCGTCACATCGAAGGAAGGCATGGTTTCAAAACTCTCGCTCCAGCCGACAAACTCATACCCGGCACGCACGGGCGCGTCGACGCTCTCCATCACCTCGCCGAATTTGTACTCTCTTGTTAAGACCTCTGCGCCGCGGTCTTTCCAAGTAAACGTATAGCTGTTTCTGCGGTAATAAATTTCTATGACGGTAGTCCCGTCACCGCTAATTTTTTGTTGCTCAAACTCTTGAGCGGTAAAGCCGATAACGGTTTTTGCGGCGGCGGAACTCATTGTGTCTGTGGTTCCCGACAAATTCTCGTTTTCTGTTTCATAACCGCCCGTAAGGGTTTCGAAATGATGATTGACCGTATAAACGGTGTCATTCCTTGCCGTCCATATTGCAATTACCGTAACGTCATCAGCAGGCATAACCCCGGGCAGATCCCGCCACCCGTCAAATGTGTATCCTCTCCGCTCGGGAACAAGATTTAAGACAGGTATTTCCTCGTTATATGCCGCATTCCGGCTTTCAAAAACCTCGCCGTCAGGAAGGAGTTTATAATAAACCGTGTAAATGTTCTTCTCCCATACGGCGTATACGGTAATGTCGTTCGCGGGCATGGCGGTATAATCGCAGTCCCATCGCGTGAACGTATATCCCGTGCGCTCGGGTGCGGGAGCGGAAAAACTGATTGCCTCGTAAAATTTTACGCTTTGGGTAAAATGCGCTTCCTCGTCAGTCGGAAGGAGTTTGTAAGTGATGTTGTAACTGTTCTTCTCCCATATCGCAAGCACCGTAATATCCTGCGCAGGCATTACGGTATAATCGCAGTCCCATCGCGTGAACGTATATCCCGTGCGCTCGGGTGCGGGAACGATAAGCGTTATTGCTTCGCCATATCCAATGCTATGAGTGTGATAAAAATCGGTGTCCGAAGACAAAAGTTTGTAATAAATATTGTAATAATTCTGTGTCCAGGCAGGGTATAGCGTGACGTTTCGGGCGGGCATGAGAGTTAAAACCTCGCTCCACCCGTCAAATGTATACCCTTCTTTTTCGGGTGCCGAAATGTAAATCACCTCTTCGCCGAATCTGTAGTCTTTCGCATCGAGCGTGTTTCCCTGTCCGTCGGTAAACGTAAAGGTATATGTGTTGCGCACATAATAAATGTCAATGACTGTGTTGCCGTCGGAGTTGATCTCGTCTTGCTCATAGTCGCTTGCGTTAAAGCCCGCGAAATTATAGTGCGCCGCGTTCGTTTCCGTCCCTGGCGTGCCGCTCAATGTTTCGGAAAGAGCGATTGAATAGCTTCCGTCCAGCCCTTCGAGATGGTGATTAACGATGTATTCAACATCGGCTTGCTCGGTGTATAATGCGCTAAATTGCGCCGAGTCATAAAAGTTTAACGTCCGACCTGCTGAATACGTCACCGTCCCGTTTGTCCAGCCGATAAAGTCATATCCTGTTTTACTCGGGGCGGCGGGTAGGGTCAGGGAAAAATAAGATATGGCGTTTGAGGCGTTATAATAGACAGTTCCCGAAATGTCGGAAGGCTCGGGCGTTCCGCCGTCGGCATCAAAACCGACGGTAATTCCCCTGCCGTAAACGGCGTAAAACGATAAACTGTCGGAGATGGTAATTTCAATCTCTGAATTTCCGCAATACTGCTCCCGGCTGGCAAGCGCGTCACTTCTCCAGCCCAAAGAAAGCCAGCTGTCTTTGCCCGAAAGCGCGGGAAGAAACACATTTTTATGCGTTTCGCTATTATAAAAGACAATTTCGGTGTTTTGTGTTTTCGAAACATCGACAAAGGATATGTTACAGGTCTTTGCGAAAATCGCGTAAAGGGTAATGTCGGATTCCGCCGTCAGATTTTCCAGACCAATACGGGCGTCGGGGTCGGTGTTCCACCCCAAAAACCGATATCCTATCTTATTGGCTATGACAGTAAGGTCAATTTCCGCGCCTTGGTCGGCGAGAACGGTCGCGGTCTGGTCTTCTCCGCCGTTCTGGGCGCTATCGAAAGTTATTGTAAACTGATTTACGGTATAAAATGCGGGGGAACCCGATTTTATCTGCCAGCCGGAAAGGGACATGGCGTAATGCTCGCCGTAATAATCGGAACCCGCATTGAGTATGACATCCAATGTGCCCGAATACAGGATGCCGTTTATGGCGACGTTAAAAGCACTTTGCGAGTTGGTATATCCGAAACAGTTTGCGGTGTCGGATATGGTATTCTTGCCCGAACTCGGGATATAGGTCATATTTGAGGACGTTTTCAGGTAGTAATTGTGGGCAAATATTGAAATTTCGGAATAGTCGGAAATGTAGCTCGCGATTCCTCCCGCCTGATAGCTGCCCGAAAGACTTCCTGCATTGACGCAGTTGTTTACATATGAGTTTTTCCACCTTCCCGCGATGCCCCCTGCGTAGCGGGCTTTGACAGTCGAGGAGTTTAAACAATTTACTATCCTCGAGTCCTCCGCGTACCCGACTATACCGCCCGCGTACTTGACGCCTTTTATGTATCCGCCCGTAACCGCGACGTTTAAGACGGTCGCGTCTTCGATATACCCGAACAAGCCTATGTCATACTCTTGGGAATCCATGAAGATGCCTTTGATTTCATGCCCCGCGCCGTCAAATGTACCTTTGAATTTAAAGTCGGAGTTCCCTATGGGAGCCCACTGCTCGGGAGTGGTATGAGTGGTATTTTGAATAAAATTACCCGACGAGTCAAACGTGCCGTCGTTTAAAACAATATCCGCCGTCAACCTGTAACAGGCGGTCTGATAAGTCTCATTTCCCTCGTTTACAAGCCGGGACAATAAGATTAAATCTTCTTTGGAATTAATGGCAAAGGGGTTGGAAAAAGTGCCCGCCTCCTCAGTCCCGTGTACGCCGATAAAAGAGCTTGCCGCCACGGCCGGGTAGCTGCTTTTTGAACAAATCACAAATAGATTCAGAAAAAAGAAAATAGACAATAGAACGCACGCGAATCTGCTGCCCTTCTTCGTATGGTCGATCACAGTTTCCCCCTATTCTTCTGTTTTCGATGTGTAAGTAATTTTCAGTATAATTTCTAAAATATCCCGTGTCAATATAAAATGTAACTTTTTGTAGAATTATGTTGAAGAAGCGTGGCCTATCGACGCCTTGATTAGCTTTTAAATTGACTGTAAAGTTTTAAAAGTGGTACAATATAATAACATATGGAAAACGCCGTAAAACGAGATAAGATAGAGCTTTTTGAGAAAATGCCGGTGTCCAAGGCGGTCTCCCGACTTGTCGTGCCGACGATAATAAGCCAGCTTATCTCCATGATATACAACCTTGCCGACACGTACTTTGTGGGGCAGACCGGCGACTATAATCAGGTCGCGGCAATTACCCTCGTTTTTCCCGCGTACATGACGCTCGGGGCTATCGCCAACCTGCTGGGAATCGGAGGCGGAAGCCTTGTCTCCCGCTCTTTGGGAAAAAAGGATTATACAAAAGCGCGTCAGGCGGCGTGCTTCAGTTTTTACGCCGCGATTGCAGTTACCTTCGTCTATTCCCTCTTTTCGCTGATTTTCCCCAATGTGTTCCTTAAATTCTCGGCGCGACCGAGGCAACCTACGGTTTTACCTACGACTACCTGTTCTGGGTGCTGACAATAGGCGGAGTGCCCACAGTCCTGAGTATGGTCTTAGGGCACTTGGTGCGCGCGGAAGGCGCGTCCCGCCAGGCAAGCATAGGCATGACATTGGGGGGCGTGCTTAACATAATACTCGACCCTGTTTTCATTCTCCCGTGGGGACTCAATATGATGATAAAGGGCGCGGCGATAGCGACGCTTATCTCCAACGGAGTATCGGTAATATATTTCCTCGTATACCTAATTATCGTGAGGAAGAAAACTGTCATTTCCTTGAATGTAAAGCACCTCAAAATCAAAAAAGAAATTGTCGCCCCCGTCCTTACCGTGGGGTTCCCCGCGTTTTTGCAGACCAGCCTTGCCATGGTCTCCAACACATTTCTCAACAATCTGACCGCAAAATTCGGCGAAACGGCGATTGCCGCGGGCGGTATAGTCAAAAAAATCGATATGCTGCCAATGAACGTCACCATGGGGTTTTCACAAGGCGTTTTGCCTTTTATTGCTTACAACTACGCGTCCGAAAACTTTGAAAGAATGAAAAAAGGCGCGAGGTTTACCCGCGTCATAGCAATGAGTTTTTCCATATTGTGCGTAATAATCTTCGAGATTTTCGCAAACCGGCTTGTGGGACTGTTTATTAAGGATGAGCAGACTATATATTACGGCGCAAGATTTTTGCGCATAATCTGTATCGCGATGCCCATAATGGCGATTGACTTTCTGATTACGACGATGTTTCAGGCGACGGGGCACGGCGCGAAAGCTCTTACCCTCTCCCTCTTGAGGAAGGGACCTGTGGACGTTCCGCTGATGTTTTTGATGAACTTTCTGATACCGCTATACGGTCTGTATGCCGTGCAGCCCATCGTGGACACAATCGCACTGATTGTTGCGATTGTGCTCTATGTCCGATTTTTCAAAAGCTTAAAGGCACGAATCAAAGAAACAGGTTAGGTCGGCGAACACCTTTTCGTAATCGGTTTCGTTAATGACCTCGTGACGGTCGCTCTCATAAAGGTGGGCCTCTACGTACTTCACACCCAGTTTTTTATACTTGTCCCTGAGTACCGTCACCTGCTTGCCGTACATTCCCACTATGTCGCTGTCGCCGCAGAAAATCCCTATGGGGATATTTTTCTTAAGTTTGACTACGTTTTTCCTCTTCCAAGTGTTAAAGATGCCTTTGAGCATACAGAATAGGAAGTTTATCGACATGCTGACGTTGCTAAGAGGATCTTTCCGAAACTCCTTTCTTATCTCCTCGTCCTTTGTTATCCAGATGGCGTCGCCCGTCTCATTGAAACGTTTGCGCGTCAGAACATCGGGCATCTTGTTGATGAATTTTGGCTTAACGTTTTTTAATATAAGCCAGATGGGAAACAGCAGGGCTATCCCCGCCGCCATCATGATTCTCGGCATATACGCCGTACCCGCGAGCGCGACGCCTGCGACGCCTGTGTCCTGCTCGAGGAACGCCTGGCCCAAAAAACTGCCGTAGCTGTGCCCGAAAAACAGCACAGGCAGTTTATACTTGTTTTTAAGGTAATTGTTTATAAAAACAAGGTCCTTTACTGTGTCGGCAAACATATCCCCCTTATGATTTCCCCTTTCCTTGTCGTTTTCGGTAAGGCCGTGACCGCGGTGGTCGTCGCCAAAGACAATAAAGCCGTGCGCGTTCAGATGACGGGCAAAACGGTCGTACCTTCCGATGTGCTCACTCATTCCGTGGGAAATCTGTACAACGGCCTTGGGATTTTTGACTTCGTCCCAGAGGCAGCAGCTAAGGCGTGTTGAGTCAAAGCTTTCAAGATTAATTCTTTGCATATAACATCCCCTTCTTCTTACGTTTTTCAATTACCAATTGTAATATAACACAGTACCTTGTGTCAATGTCGGATTTACTTTGGCTTGTCGCCGTCTTGGGAAAGCTGCTTGATTATCTGGTTTGTTCCCGTTGCGCTGAGGCCGCTCGCCCCGCCTAAGACAAGGGCGACAACGACGTTGTGGGTGGGCATGATTTCGGGAACGGCGTAAAATGCGACCACTCCGCAAATAACTCCCAGCGCGCAAGCCGTTAACGGAATAAACCTCGAGAATTTCGCGCTGTTGTTGACTGCTGTTTTTATGATGTTGATTATCCAGTATACAATAGTGGTGATTAAGGGCACGGCGGCCGCTTGTAAATAATCTTCCATAACTACCCCCTTCTTATGTATATTGAAAAAAGCCCCCCGCTATTCAGTATATTGACAGCGGGGGGGCATTGTTACAAAGAGGGTCTTTACTGCTTCAGTTGCCGCACTCGATGGAAATTTCGTTGAACGTCTTAAGAAGGTCTCTGACTTCTATATTCGTTTTCTCCTCGCCCGACTTGTCAATAATGATGTTTCCCTTGTCAAACATGAGAATCCTGCTGCCGTACTCCACAGCAAAGCGAAGGTTGTGGGTGACCATAAGCGTGGTGATGTTTTTCGCTTTGACCAGCTTGTCGGTCAATATCATAATCTCTTCACT
>Ga0116189_1000903_pt1 | contig 24716 bp, 19 predicted proteins | sample AD_JPNTR3_MetaG_FD_89895 | JGI IMG/M metagenome (GOLD analysis project Ga0116189, IMG submission 89895) | Active sludge microbial communities of municipal wastewater-treating anaerobic digesters from Japan - AD_JPNTR3_MetaG | ecosystem: Engineered > Bioreactor > Anaerobic > Digestate | place... | reverse complement strand
TCTTTCAGATTTATATATGAACCGGCCGGCCTCAAATTTTACTACAAGTTTTTCAGCGCATTTTTAATAAGTTCCTCAACTGTCTGATTCTTATTTTCCTTCATCAGTCTGTCAAGGACTTTAATAACTGCGCCTCTGGCAAAACCAAGCATTACTAATGCAGATAACGCTTCATCACGCTTTCTATTGTCCTCCGATGCGAATATTTCAGCAGCTGATGCCTGTTTGCCTATCTTATCCCTGAGGTCAACTATTATTCTCTGTGCTGTCTTGAGACCGATGCCTTTTACACCCTTTAGTATATTGACGTCTGATTCTGCAATAGCTTTTTCGACTTCTGCAGGCGTGAGTGAAGAAAGGACCATCCTGGCGGTATTAGCGCCAATGCCAGAAACAGAAATCAGGTGCCGGAAAATATTTCTTTCTTCTTCATCGGCAAAGCCGAAAAGCTGATGCGCGTCCTCTCTTATTACCTCATGTATAAGAATCTTAACCTCACTCCTGTTCTCAAGCTTTGAGTAGGTATTGAGCGAAATGCTGATAAAGTATCCAATACCTGCCGTTTCAACGGTTACATGGGCAGGTGAGAGTTCTTTTACAGTACCTTTAATGTAATCTATCATAAAAGCAGATCCGAATTGTTCATTTCCGGTAATTCCGGTGGCAGTTCATCAACATGTTCCGGGTGAGCTTCAACCTCCTGATGCTTCAAAGGATTCTTTGAGATTTCCTCATACATTTTCCTGTTCCTGTAAATATCACATGCAAGATAAAGAGCCTGACGGAATGAGTTTTCAGAAGCTTCTCCTTTTCCAGCAATGCTGAAAGCAGTTCCGTGGGCAGGAGATGTCCTCACAACAGGTAATCCTGCAGTGAAATTAACTCCGGTTTCAAATGAAAGAGCCTTGAAAGGTACAAGTCCCTGATCATGATACATTGCCAGAACGCCATCGAACTTTTTAAACATCCCGGCACCGAAAAATCCATCTGCTGAAAACGGGCCAAAAGCCATTATACCTTCATTACGGGCTTTTTCTATAGCCGGAATGATCTTTTCTGTTTCTTCATTTCCCAGAAGTGAATTATCACCTGCATGAGGATTAAGCCCGAGAACAGCAATACATGGTTTTCGTATTGCAAAATCAACCAGGAGTGACCTGTTCATAAGTCTCAGTTTTCCCAGAATAAGTTCAACTGTCAGAAGTTCAGAGACTTTATTCAAAGGAACATGACCTGTGACAACGCCGATTCTCATGCTTTCACTTATCATAAACATGAGTACGTCATCAACACCGAATTTCGATTTCAGGTAATCGGTATGACCAGGGAATCTGAATTTATCTGATTGAATATTGTTTTTGTTAATAGGTGCTGTTACCAGAACATCTATTTTCCCTGCCTTGAGATCATCAACAGCCCGCTCAAGAGCTATGAAAGCTGCTTCTCCACCATGCGCGGTTAGCTTGCCAAGTTCAACACGTACATCATCTCCAAGGCAGTTGATGATATTTGCACGCTTATGATGTGCTTCAGCAGGGCTTTTAACGAGATTAAAACTGAAATTCTCTATGTTTAGTGCCTTCCGGTGATAGGCAGCCACCTTCGGTGAGCCATAAACCACCGGAACTATCATATCAAATATAGTATTGTCAAGCAGCGACTTAATAATTACCTCATAACCTATTCCGTTAATATCGCCCTGAGTAATTCCAACTATAACCGGTTTATTTTCCATCGTTGTTTATTATCTTTTTTCCATTTCAGATGCAAGCCATTTCAGAAAAACAGCAAGTAATCTTAGTCCCGATCCCGGACCTTCCTTAATTCTGTAATAATCATCCTTTTTCAGTATTCCGGTACCTGCTATGTCGAGATGAATCAAAGGATATTCTGTAAAAGATTCCAGAAATTTTCCTGCAGTTATGGCACCCGCTTCACGTCCTCCAACATTCTTTATGTCTGCAATATCCGACTTGAGCATTTCTTTATAATCATCCCAGAAAGGAAGTCTTGCCACCCTCTCATATACCATATTTCCCGCTTCTTCCAGAAGTTTAAAATATTTCTCATCTGCATTTCCCATTACAGCTATTGCCTTGTTTCCGAAAGTCATGGCAGCAGAACCTGTAAGTGTGGCAATATCAATTATCAGTTCAGGTTTGTATTTTCCTGCATAACTTAAGGCATCGGCAAGAATAAGCCTCCCTTCAGCATCGGTATTTCCGATTTCAACCGTTGTACCATTGAACATTGTTATGATATCGCCCTGCAGGTAGGCATTACCTCCCGGCCGGTTATCAGTGGCAGGTACAAGTCCAATTACATGAAGCGGAATATTGCACTTTGCCATTACATACATAATACCTGCAACTGTTGCAGCTCCTGCCATGTCGGCTTTCATTTGCGACATGTTTTCACCGGTTTTAATATTCAGCCCTCCTGTGTCGTAAATGACACCTTTGCCAACAAGAACCAGCGGCCGGTTATTTACTTTTCCTTCAGGTTCCCATTCAAGAATGCAGAATACCGGAGGGTCAATACTTCCACGATTAACAGCCAGTAATCCTCCCATTTTAAGTGCTTCTATCTTACCTTTATTGAGCACTTCTACCGTAAAACCAGCTGAATTGCCAATCTTCTTTATCTCCCTTGCAAGTGCAGGCGCATTAAGAAAATTTGGAGGTTCGTTGATAAGATCCCTCACCATATATACCGCCTCACATAAAGCACTTAACCACAGAACTTTATCTTTATTCTTTATGTTATGAAGCAATATTTTTTGCGGATATCTACCTTTTTCCTTTTCTTCTTCTTTCGTCTTGTATTTTCGGAATGAATAAATACTCAATATGAATCCTTCAGAGAAAGCTTCACTGACATCTTCTGATAATCCTTCTGAAGTTATAACAATTTCCGTGTGATTATTCGCCCTTATAAGCTGCTTCATTGATGAGGCTCTTTTCCTTATCTCTTCCAGCATCATAAAGTGCGGAAGTTCTGTATTCGCCTTTACAAAATATGTACACTTGTAATAAGAATTAATAAAGACATATTCATCATTTTCACTGAGCCTCCTGAGTACATATTCTTTTTCGCTCCGGTCAAGAACAATATGAGAAGGTATTTCGTCCTTACCAACAATACATATAACCGATTGATCGGGAGATATTTGAGAAACAGCTCTTATTTGAATCTTCATAAATTAAACTTCTGAAAGAGAGCGTAAAGTTAATCAAAAAATTTACAGGCTAAATCTGAAAGATATACCTTTGTATTCAGACCGTATTTTAAATCTTTAACCTGAAAGAATAAGAAATTCACTGAAGTGCAAAATCTTGAGTCATTATACAGGAAAGCTCTTGCATGTGAGCCACTGACCTTTGAAGAGAGTGTTATACTTTACAATGAGGCGCCTCTTTCAATGCTGGTTTTTATTGCTGATGAAATCAGGAAACAGCTTCATCCTGGCAACAGGGTAGGCTGGATAATAGACCGTAATATCAACATTACCAACATATGCTTTTCTCAATGCCTCTTCTGCAACTTCTGTCGCAGGAAAGATTCGGCCGATGCGTACGTTACAACAATGGATGAATACAGACAGAAAATCAACGAATTATTCAGTCTTGGCGGGGATCAAATATTGCTGCAGGGGGGCATGAATCCTGATCTCGATTTATCTTTTTATAAGAATCTTTTCATTTCACTGAAAAAGGAGTTTCCCTCACTTAAACTTCATGCTCTTGGTCCGCCGGAAATAGTTTACCTTTCGAAGAAAGAAAAAATGACCTATGCTGAAGTATTGAAGGAGCTCATTGATTCAGGGCTTGACAGTTTGCCCGGGGCAGGTGCCGAAATTCTTTCGGAGAGAGTCAGAAGAATTGTTTCACCAGCAAAAGCAAAAGTAGTGGAATGGCTCGATGTGATGAGGGAAGCACACAGGCTTAATTTACCCACTTCCTCAACAATGATGGCAGGACACATTGAGACGCGTGAGGAAAGGATTATGCATCTCATTCACCTGCGTCAGGTGCAGTCAGAAAAACCTGAGGGCACCTTCGGTTTCATTACATTTGTTCCATGGCCGTTTCAGGATAAGAACACACGCCTTGCAAAAGAAATGGGCATAAAGAACAATATCAATGCAACAGAATATATCAGGCTTGTGGCTATCAGCAGAATTGTTCTGAACAATATACCGAATATTCAGGCATCGCTTCTTACCGTTGGCAAAGAGACAGCTATGTTATCGCTTCATGCAGGTGCCAACGACCTTGGCTCTGTTATGATGGAAGAAAACGTTGTAAGTGCCGCAGGAAATACTAACAGGTTCAATGCAGCAGATATTCAGGAAATAATAAGGGAAGCAGGTTTTGTCCCTGTGAGGCGGAATCAGAAATATGAACCTCTAGAATAAGTTTTGTTTGCCAGATAAAAGAAAAATAGAACATCAGGAATGTTCTATTGCTCAAAAACTTATCCTTAACCTTTACGGTTTACTACAGGTATATCTTGCCTGGAAAATTAATCCTTGTTAACCTGTTCTTTCTTTTCTTCTTCCGGGTCATACTTTGAAGCCTTCTTGAACTCTTTCAGACCCTGTCCAAGTCCTTTCATCAGTTCAGGAATCTTCCGGCCTCCGAAAAGAAGTACCACAATAAGAAGTATTAAAACTATCTCCAAAGGTCCAATCTTTCCCATTTCTGTAAAATTTTAAGTCCTTACAAAGTTACAATTACTTTATTAAAAACAAACTATTATTCACACTATTTTCTGATAAGTTTTATAATATCGTTTCCGTTGGCGTATATCAGCAATGCAAAAAGTATTATCATTCCAGTTATCTGAGCATATTCAAGAAACTTATCACTGGGCTTTCTTCCTGTCACAACTTCGTATGTAAGAAACAATACATGACCGCCATCGAGTGCCGGGATGGGTAATATATTCATTATAGCAAGGATAATCGACAGGAAAGCAGTAAGATTCCAGAATGCATGCCAGTTCCATACTTCAGGAAATATTCTTCCGATTGTAATAAATCCTCCAAGTGACTCATAACCTTTTGCTTCTTTTGAAAATATGAGTTTAAACTGCTTGAGGTAATCTCCTATGGTTGTAATACCCAGTTTAATTCCGGCCGGGATTGATTCAATAAAACTATATTTTATGGTTTTATACTCAAAAATATTTTCGTAAGTTCTTGCAACTTCAAGCCTGCCGGCAGGTGTAGGTTTAACAGGGATATTGATATTCTCACCATTACGAAGGATGTTAAGTGTAATAATACGGTCCTTATTCTTAAGAAGGTAGTTCTGGAATTCATCAAAGAATGAGAATTTTATACTATCAGCACCTATTATTTCATCTCCCACCATAACACCAGCCTCCTTTGCAGGTGATGTTTTGCCAAATCCGCTAACTATAAAAGGGCTGAAAGGAATTCTGGCATCAATATGCCCTCCGCCTTTAATAGCTTTTCTGATAAATTCTTTGGGAATCTGAATATTTATTACTTTGCCATCTCTCTCAACCTGTATTGTACTTCTGTTATTGAGAATAATCTCTTTGGATATCTGATAAAAATTATCAATATACTGATTATCTACAGAAAGGATTTTATCTCCGTTACGCAGACCTATTGAATAACCAACGCTGTCGGTAACTATGCCGTATTTGACGTTTGAAGTTGGCAGGTAAGTTTCGCCCCAGGCGTAAAGTATAGATACGTATATAAAAAATGCCAGCAGGAAATTGAAAAGTACTCCGCCTGTCATAATCAACAATCTCTGCCAGGCTGGTTTTGCTCTGAATTCCCATGGTTGAGGAGGTTGTTTCAATTGTTCGCGGTCGAGCGATTCGTCGATCATCCCTGAAATTTTAACATAACCCCCAAGTGGCAGCCAGCCCACTCCGTATTCCGTTTCTCCTTTCTTGAATTTAAAAATTGAAAACCATGGATTAAAGAACAGATAGAATTTCTCGACACGCGTCTTGAAGAATTTTGCAAATATAAAATGCCCTAATTCGTGGATAATTACTAAAATCGACAGACTTAAAACAAATTGCAGTATCTTAATTATGATTGTCATTTTTCTAAAATTTTTGGTTTAAATAGTCTTTTGCTCTCTCCCTGCTTTCATAATCTGAAGCCTCGAGTATTTCCAGGGTTATATCTGCCACAAAAGGAGTTTTTGACATTGCATGTTCAACCACATCGGGCATCTGAAGGAAGCCTGTTTTCCCTTCGAGGAACCCGTGCACTGCCACCTCATTGGCAGCATTGAGTATGCATGGCATGTTTCCGCCTGTTTTCAGAGCTTCAAAAGCAAGCGGCAGGTTACGGAAAATTTTCCTATCTGGTTCCTTAAAAGTAAGGTTTTCATATTTGTAAAGGTCAAGGCGGGGAAGGTCCGACTGCAGGCGTTCCGGATAGCTGAGTGCATAAAGTATTGGGATTCTCATGTCAGGCACCCCCATCTGGGCTTTCACCGAACCATCATAGAAATAAACAAGTGAATGAATTACAGACTGAGGATGTATAACAACCTCAATCTTCTCAGGGGGCAGGTTAAAAAGCCATTTTGCTTCAATAGCCTCAAGTCCTTTATTCATTAATGTGGCTGAGTCAATTGTAATTTTATCCCCCATATCCCAGTTTGGGTGTTTCAGTGCTTCAACTGCTGTAACATTCTGAAGCTGTTCATAGGAATAGCCAAGAAAGGGACCTCCCGAAGCAGTCAAAACTATCTTTTCAACCGACTTTTTATTTTCACCCTCAAGGCACTGGAAAATAGCCGAATGTTCAGAATCTATTGGTACTATCTTGCTTCCCGTTTTTGATGCTTCTTTTAAAATTAGTTCACCTGCTACAACGAGTGTCTCCTTGTTTGCAAGGGCGATATTCTTACCCGCTTTTACTGCGGCAAGAACCGGTTTCATTCCTGCATATCCAACCATCGCTGCCACAACCATGTCGATTTCATCCAGAGTGGCAGCATACTCCAGTTCTTCATTACCTGCCATCACTTCAACAGGAAGGTCTTTCAGTCCATCTTTGACCCTTGCATAAAGTGATTTATTTGCAATAACCACTCTGGCTGGTTTGTATCTCCGTGCCTGTTCTATCAGCAAATCAGCACTGTTCTTGCAGGTAAGGACTTCCGGTCTGAATCTGCCAGGGTATCTTGAAATGATGTCCAGTACCTGTGTGCCAATCGATCCTGTCGACCCTAAAATTGCTATCCGTTTGGGTTTCAGCATTGCAGAGTGAATTTATTTGCTACTTAAAAGAGAACGTGTTTTTCCGGATCGAGAGGTGTTCCCTTGTACCATATTTCAAAGTGCAGATGAGGTCCTGACGTATACATTTCTCCGGAACTTCCTACCACCGATATTGCTTCTCCCGCTCTCACATAATCGCCGTTTTCCTTTAAAAGAGAAGCATTGTGCTTGTACACAGTAATTAAATTGTTACTGTGCTGAATCTGTATAACATAGCCAGTTTCCATTGTCCATCCGGTAAATACTACCGTGCCATCCAGAGCAGCCATCACAGGTGACTTTGGCCTGGTAACTATATCAACACCGAAATGTTTTGCACGCGGATCAAATTTTGCAGTAATTATACCTTTCACAGGCGGGAAAAAATGCAACCCTGCAAGTCCGGCAGGCTCAGTCAGCCGCGGTAAAGTAAGGTTAAATCGCTCTTCTTTTTCGATTTCTGTTTTAAGTGTTTCAACTTCAGGTATGCTTGAGAACTGAATGTTGCTGTATTTTTTCCCAGTATCGGGTGTGGCGAGTATATCAACCGGCTGTTTCCCTGAAATTATTGCATTCAGGTTTGCAAAATACTTGTCTCTCAGATCGAGCTCCCGCTCAAGCGAATCAAGCCTGATAGCATTCATAAGTATATTGCGGCGCATCTCAGAGTCAGGATAACCAGGTATAAATTCCCTGAGGTTGGTGAATGCAATAAGAGAAACCGTTGAACCAATTATAAAAAGTACAATAAAAGATACCACCAGGAATGCATTATAACGGGTAAGCCTGATTTTCCAGACTTCTTCAAAAGTTGTGTCGTTATAAATAGTAAACCTGTACTTTTCGCGCCAGCTATTCTTCTTTTTTTCTTTCTTTTCTTTTTCTTCCTTTGCCATTTACGAAACTGAATAAAAAAGCATACAAAGATAATAAAAACCTCACCCCTGAGGTATTTTACATTATTATATTAACAAACCGGATGCCAGTTATATAACCTCCACAGGTTTGTCATCACTTTGCCAGAGACCGTGTTTTGTACATACCGACATGGCAGATAGGTTCATATTGACTTCTGGAGCCACAATATAGAATCCCACTTCAAAATGTCCGGGCTTATTACCGTATGCACCGGCAGTGTAACGTGCTTCGGCAAGGAGTGTCTCCCTGTTCCACAACTGTATCAGGCTTATATAATGATCAGGATCATCTGGATGTACATAGTTTTCACCTAATTTGACTTTTACCTCAAACTTTTTGCCTTTTTTTACTTTATCAGGGCAAATAATATGAGGTGTATGGCGGTCGAAATAATCTCTTCTTGCCTCCTTAGCCTCATTTTCAATGTCTGTTGCTTTGAATACTCTTGGCATAACGGTTAATTTGCTTTTTAGTGATAAAGTTGTAATCAAACAAAATTATTTCAAAATTAATATTACTCGGTAATTACTTTATGAAATCAAGGATATATGTTTTGACATTAATTATAATTTTTATAATTTTGTACCCACAAAACAGAAGGGTTTCGGGTTGGAAAACTGGCATAGTTAAGAGTTGAGTTAACATAAGGTGCCAGGTTATCAGGTAGGAGTGAAGGTTCGGACTTTAAAGAAAAGAAGGTTCTTTAAATAAAAAAATAATACTGCGGGGTGGTCCCGATAGCTATCGGGACGTTGGGCTCATAACCCAAAGTTCGAAGGTTCGAATTCCTGAAGAAGAAGGGTTCTTTAAATAAAAAATAATACTGCGGGGTGGAGCAGTGGCAGCTCGTTGGGCTCATAACCCAAAGGTCGGAGGTTCGAATCCTCCCCCCGCTACAAGTCAAAAGCCTTTCCCGGTTTACCGGGAAGGGCTTTTTTGTTGACCGACCGAACCGGGCTTGCCTGGATAAGGAAGGATATATTCTTATTAGAAAACAAAAAACGAATGAACCTTAAATATTTTGTATATAAAATTTGGAGATTTCAGAAAAAATTACTATATTCAATTAAAATATAAACAACTAAGAGCTTTAAAAAGCATTATTTATTTAAGTTTTTGAATTATTAAAAATATACTTTAATAAATAATTACTATGGACTGGAAAGATCAACTTGGAAGCTATTTTACCAATAAAGGTAGGATAAGAACCCAGGAACTTGCTAACATGCTTTCAGAATGGTTGAAAGAATGGACAAAGTACCTGAATGGTTTTGAACATGTCAATGCAGATTATGGTATAATACCTTTAGGTGACATCCCCGAACCATGGCATTATGTTCGAGTATATGGTGCTGGTACAAACCCAATTTGTTTTAAAGCATATCTTGGCTATAAGGTTGACTACGACGATGGTGGCAATGCGATGCCTTGCTTGAAAATAAAATCAACAATAAGAATTGATGAAGAAGCAGCAATTCATTACCACATGTGGGAAATTGAAAAGAACATCGACAGGTTATTTATCTGGACAGAAGATTTTGAAACATTTTACGAACCTGAAATTTATGAAAAGGATTATGTCCTTAGTCTTTTAAACGAAAGATTTATAGAGTATTGTAAAAGAACACAATTATTGTGAAAAATTTAAGTTGTTTCATAAATAAAAGTTTATTTTTCTCCTTTTTAGTCATGTATGAAATTTCCTGCTTTCGAAGGGGAGCTGTAGCAAAAGATGTGTATTGGGTAAGTATAATAAAAACGTAAAAGCTAAATTATAGTATGTCAATAAACCCCCTCTCAGGGCCTGTACAACTTTGTGGTAATAAAGGCGGGGATTAAGGGGTGAAAACAAAAAATAAACTTTTTAGACAGACCTGATGGATTTAAAAAAATAAACGCACGTAATGGTAACGCCAGAAATCGTTTTATAATAATTGTAGCTCAATAATCTTATTAATAATGTCATTTAGAAATAGCTGAGTGCTTATATTTTGGTTTAAAAAATTACATAGAGATGTTGGAAAAATACATAATACAGTTTGGAGAACTTGAATATCGGGGATTCAAATTCAGAAAATCAGGAAAACACAGTGATTATCCGGATGATTATCTGGATAAATTAATGGAAGAAGGATCTGATTTAAGTAAAATTAAGTACCTTAATATACTTGATGAAAAGAGCAAGGAAGCTATACATATAAAACTGAGTTATCATTATTTATTGTATTTTACTTCTCTGACAATCTTTTCATTGGGTTTTATTATTTTGTTTCAAGAGTATATATTATTGGCTATAATTTTATTAACAGTATCTGGTATTACCGGTATTGCCGCCTGGCTTTTCAGGCATTCCGCTAAAAATGAATATATGAGCATGCTTTTGAACGGTCTTTTTGTTGATATTATTTTCAATGAGAAATATAAACAAAAAGAAGATAAAATAACAGAAGAAAAAGAGTCTGTTTGAACATGCTATAACATTGAACTATAGAAATTTAAGTTTAAATCATTTTCTTCTGAAATAAATCTAATTTTAAAGATGATTGGTCAATAATGGTACCGGTGATGTGGTTATGTTTTTTGTAAAAAAGATTTTTTTAATTTAATCTGGCAACGACATCACAGTCTTATTAATTGGATATAATAAACAACCTATATTTTGAAATTGTAGAAAACAAAAGTTTAATAGCAAAATATTTATTACAACTGTTTGTGATAATTTGCTTTTTATGGCGGTTAGTAAAGCGTTTTAAAAACAAGATATATTGGAATCTAAACGAAAGTTAATTTAAGTTTTACAGGGATTTAATTTAAAATTATTCAAAATCATTTATTAATTTTTATTTGAAATTTGCTAAATTTTACTAAAATTACTATTTTCCCCAGAAAATTAAAATAAAATAAATAAATTAAATAGTATAAACTAAAAATTATTCCTATGATAACCCAAACAGATATTAACAATTGGAACAAAGAGCTTATTAAGCTTTGGAATCAAAATGTTGGAAATCAACATCTAGCTCCTTTATATTCTCCCTGTTTTCCAGATCTAAGGAACAGTCTTGAAGAAGAATCTAAAAAACCGGACTTGCTTTTGATAATAGGTCGTAATCCATCGTATAGTACTAAAAACTGGTTAGGAATATTTAATAATAATAGCATGCAGGGTTATCAAAACCTTCAAACTTTAAAAAATAATATAATTGCAGCCTCTACTTTAAACCAAAAACAACAATTAATTGATGCCTATTTTGATTTCAAAAATTTCAATCCAGGAAAAATTCAAGGATTAAATTTTCTTGATGGACTTTGCACTGGACCTGGAGGAGTTCGTTACTATAAACGAATCAACGAACTGGTAAAGAATACTGGATTTCAAAACTGCTGGTCTCACCTTGACTTATATTATTACCGAGAAACTGTACAAAAACAGTTTAATAATAGGATTAAAAAGTGTCCTAATTTTTTTAAAGATCAATTGGACATAACGAGGCAAATTATTGATAAATTTGATGATATATCCATGATTTTAGTAGCAAATGCAAAAGCCAGTGATGAATTCAAGAAAATGTATAAAAATAGCATATATTCACTGAATACATCGTTAGGTACATATATAATGAATCTTAAAAATAAGGAAGTTCCAGTATTCTTCTCCGGTATGCTTTCAGGTCAAGGTGCCATTGATAATGGTTCATTTGAACGTCTCATATGGCATATGGCAGCTTTAAAAGCTGGTAAAAAAATGAAATGAAAACTTTTACGGGATATTATATTATAAAATCGGTTATAACACTTCCCGTTTTATTACTACGGATTATCCAAACATAAGTTGCCAAACCATTAACTCTTATAATTAAGAATCTATTTTTTATTATGATATATTAATTTTCCCCTAAAGAACTGAAAGAGTAAGCACTTCTGTCGAAAGCTAATCTGTAGATTCGCATTTAAAATAAGATTATTGTAAAATGAATTTGGTTTGCATTTGTTTTTCAAGCACCTTCTGTTGAACTTGACCTTATAGCTTTAAAGCAAGCATAAGTAAAAGGATGCTGAATGTATGTAGTATTTCTATTGTCTGAATAATAATGTTTTCCAGACAAACAATTTTACAAAAGCAATTTAAGGAAATTTTTTGTTTCCCTTCTATATACTATCGAATAATAAGTTGCACAAATTTAAATATTCTTTTATGTTTTTATGGCTGCCAGTCATTTAGTACGGCTGGTCGTCCAAGTTTTCTCAGCACATCAAGAGAATTAATTACTGATTTTCTCGATTTGCTCGTAAAATTCTTATATATGTTATAGGGAGAACTTTGATACTTGTTCAAATAATCAAAAACTTTTTTGATTTCACCACTTATCTCGTCCACAACCCACCAGGTTATAAGCTGGGCCCATCCTTCGTGAACTTCCATAGAGGACTTATTGTAATGCTCAGTTGGCCAGAATGGCACATTAGGTGTTGGCAAAAGATGAGTAATCCAGTGGCCGACCTCGTGTACAAGGACTATCCCTCTCAGAAGTTCACTTTTTAAATTATTTTTTCTTGTAAGCCAATCTAACCCTTTTATATAAAGGATAATAGATGGAGGATTTGTTCTGTAGCAGCCAAGAACTTCCTCGATAGAAATAGTATCAGGCCTCCTACGTTCTTTATTCCCTGGAATTCGTGTTTCTGTATCTTTTCTCTGCTTATCCTGCGTTATTTTCTCATACTCCTCTTCAAGTTCTGGATATGAAATAAAAAGCGGTGGTGTTTCAAAAGATAAATAGATTGGCGGTATTTGAGCAGACATATAATTTACTTTGAATTCTTTAAGTGCTCGATCAATTAGTTCCCTTTCATCTCTTGTTGGAAGATAGATTAATAATAAAGGTTCTTCTATCGATAATAAAGGTCCTTCTATCGAAAAAGCTTTATTACATGCGTTTTCTTCTTCCTTAATCATATCATTAATAACTTTTAAAAATCTTTTATCTCTTGCTTTCGATATGACTGACTTAATATGTGACACTTGGGGCGAAGGAATATAAGATTTTTGCAGATGAGAAAATTCTGAAAGTAATCGATAACAATAATTATAATGATTATTTTCTATACATTTATAAAATCTTTCATAAGTTTCAAATGGCTCACTACGATACGTATTAAAAGTATAATTAATTAAGTCCTCTTTTATTTCATCGGTAAATGCTTTCCAGAACTGAGGTGTTAAAAGATTATATTTAATTAAATACCATCGGGCTACATCTTTTTTATCATAATCTGACGAATTAAGACAACAACTGGCTAAACCTCCTCCGCCAATGGCAAGAAACACATGATATAGGGTACGTACGGATCCTTCTGGATGTACATTTACCAAGTCTACCAAACTTTGCCAATTTTCTGGGTCTTTAACCAGAGATTCCCAATCGGGACAATTCTTATTAAGTATGTCCTTCCATTCATTTACACCTATATATTCATTAGTTCTATAGGTATTAATGAAATCAATAAAGTCATTTAGATTCATAGTTTCACCTCCTTAATATGTTTTAAATTAATATTCCCCGTTTCTTACCACGGGTTATCCAAATATAAGTTTTTTTTTAATTTTTTACTTGTAAGCACTTTTTTTCAATCATATATCAGGTTTTTAAAGATCCCTTCAGGTCTCCATTACCTGAAGCCAACTTTTACCTTTCCGGCAAATCCTTTATCTTCCAAAAGGCTGGCTTCAAGCAACTCAACCAGCGTCTTGTTCTGCTTCAGCACCTTTTTCATAATCACTTTCCTGACATAAATATCTATTTCACCACCTGTCATTTCATACTTTTCTGCCAGCCTTTCAGCTTCTTCCTCTGTGAGTTCAGGAAGTTTACTCATCCAAATTTTCTTCCGGCATTCTGCATCAGGCCTGTCAAATCTTACCCTGAATGAAAATCTTCTTTCATAAGCTCTGTCAAGATTACAGGTAAGGTTTGTTGTGGTAATAAGAATACCCCTGAAATTCTCCAGCGACTGAAGAATAATATTCTGGACTGTGTTCAGTGTCTGATCAACTGGTGAGACATCATTGCCGCTTACCATTCTCCTACCCATAAATCCGTCTGCTTCATTTATAAACAATATTGGCTCGGGAGATTTGCTTTTCCGCAAAGTCTCATAATCCGTAAATATCTTCTTTACAATTTTCTCGGTGTCGCCAAACCATTTGCTCCTTGTCTTGCTCAGGTCAACCACCATAATATCCCTGCGGGTCTTTCTTGCAATCTGGTAAACAGCTTCTGTTTTGCCAGTCCCGGGCTCGCCATAAAACATTATTGCAACACCCGGCAGAAAATTACCTTTTTCAAGTGCATGGCAATATTTTGCAAATGCCGAAGGCATCAGTATTGCTTCAATCTCCCCTAGCAGAGCCGACAACTCCCTGTTGAAAAATAATTCCTTCATCATAATTGACCTGCATGAAACTACGCCTGCTTCATCCATCCCTGAATTAATCAGGGAAGGATAATCTTTATACAATTTTTTCAGGGTTTTTTCAGTGAGCATAAACGCTGTGTCGCCATCAAAATTACCTGAGGTAACTTTTAAAATTCCTCGTTTTATAAGTTCATGCGTACCCTCCGAAATTCCCTGTTCAAAGTTTAAATAGTCCCCGAAGTCATCAAACAACTCATTACAAAGGCTGACAACACCGCAGAAAGGCTGACCCCTCAACTTGTAATAGCTCGTTATAAAAGCAATCAGCTTGCTTTCTGTGAATGAAAGCGTACTGTCAATGAAAAAAACATAAGGCAGATCGATGTTGGCATTTATGCAAGCTTCTACCTCATCAAGCAATTCCCTGGTGGTAAAAATACATTCTGAACGCTCGTCAAGCAAGTCGTTCATATGCTTCAGAAACTTCGGAAGGTCAAACTTGTGGGGCTTATTCAAATGCGAAATGTCTCCAGTACGGATGGCATCAATCACATTTGTCGGTACAGTGAACGACAAGTCACCATACGATTCCTTTCCTTTTCTCCCCCTGGAAGTCTTCACAATATATCTTTTCTCCTCCAGATCCCTTAAATCATCAAGCTGCCTGATTATCTTGAGAACACTGCATTTAAGATATTTTGCCATTGATTCAATGGTGGCAGAACGGTTAAAACTTAGGTCAGCAATAATGGAAAGAATTACTGCCTGGTTTAACGAGATACCAAGAAAATCTGCCAGCTCACAGATTTTGTCGTGAATTTTACTCAACTTCTCCAGATTTAATCCTGATCCTTTCGATACATTTGCAATCAGATCCAGGTTGTCAAGAAGATTTTTTTGTTGTATTATCTCTCTGTTCATATTTAATTTATTTTTTTTATTTGCTCAACCTCCTTTTTTATTAAAAATTTAACCACCCTGCAAAATGCAGGTTCATTCAGATTTAGCCAAAAAATCTTTAATCAGATATTTTCCTAATATCTGCTTTTGCCCGCAGGTAAAAACAGGCTTACCTACAATTCTGTTTCCTGATTTGAAATTAACCGCAACTGGTAATTTCAAATTAAATATAATAAAAATTTTCGAAAATTCCAAATTTTTCAGCAACTTTTTAATGTGCTGGATCTGCAGCTGTGAATTTTTCGGCATTTCCAGCACCTGTATGCTCTCTGAAGCTGAATAAAAGGGAAGTTATGACACAACTAAAAATTAAGTTATAACTGCAATAATTGATTAATTCATACAAATAACACAAGGCTTGCCCGTGTAAGGGAGGGAGACAAAAAGAACGTCGCAGTGCACAAGCGCTGAGATGTGGTTCACCCCCCAACCCCCCTGGCAGGGGGGCTTTAATATTTTGAAAAACTGCACAATAAAATAACTGCCGAAGATTTTCCTGACCGAACCGGGCTTGATGTGGTTCACCCCCCAACCCCCCTGGCAGGGGGGGCTTTAAGATTCTGAAAAACTGCACAATAAAATAACTGCCGAAGATTTTCCTGACCGACCGAACCGGGCTTGCCCGGATGATGGACCTAAAGCAAATAAATTATCCTCATTTAACTGATATCACAACCGATGCTCCTTTCAGACCTTCTGCAGTAGCCTGTACACGTATTTTCCCCGGTTCCCTGCCAGGTTTAATAACTGCGATGCATCTTCCCTCGTAGGTCTTCTTGCGTGGCTGCTGAAAGCTCGACATGTCCCTCGGGTCACCGCTGCCAACACCTGCCACCTTTCCGTTACCATTAACCTCAAAGTTTACCATAATACTATCAGCATCAGGCACCACAAAACCATTACTGTCAACTATTTCTGCTGTCACATACGAAAGGTCATTCTTTCCCGCTCTTATAACCGTTCTGTCGGCTGTCAGTCTGATTGCTGCCGGCCTGCCAGTAGTTTTAAGTCTCTCCGAAGCAGTCTCCCTGCCATTGTCGAAGCAGCGTGCAACAAGGGTACCGGGTTCATAAGGAACCTCAAAAGTTGCAGTTATCGATTTAGTCTGGTCAACCTCCTGCTCACCCACTATTTTGCCGTTTAGTTCGAGTCTTACTTTCTGTGAACGGGTATAAACATGAACCTGAAACTTCTGGCCTTCCCTGCCAGCCCAGTTCCAGCTTTTAACCTCATCGGGGAAACCCCAGCGGCTTGTCACCTCTACTTTTCCTTCCGGTATGGGGCGGTGTACAAACATCTCTACTTTACTCTTACCCCAAACAACATACTGGTAGTATGAAGGGACTTTTCTGTTGAGTGTCAGGTCGAGGTCGCCCTGGTAATTTGTAAACACCGGCCATGTTTCCCGCCTGAAAAACCCACCTCCCGGCATGCCCTGAGGTGCCCCGGGTATCCCGGGTGTTCCCTGTGCAGCCTGTTGAGTACCTGCCGGTACACCTCCCGGAGCCCTGCCTGTAGCGCCCACCTGTACTCCCTGCTGAAAACCAGCCCCAGGTCCACTGGCAGGAGCACCCTGCACCTGAACTTCCTGCCCTGCATCCCTGAGCTGTGGCATACCTACTCCGGCCTCTCCTATATTATCTATTGCAGTCCATACAAAATATCCTATAACATAAGGATGCTTCATCATAATCTCGTAGTTCTCCAGTGCAAGTGGCGGATTGGTCTCCGTCCCCACCATCACCCTGTCGGGATATCTTTCATGATCCTCCTCATACCTCTGATACATATAATTATAACCTATTACATCCAGCAGTGCCATGTGCTCGGGAATTTCATGCCACCTGCTGCCCTGACCCCTGCGCCATCCGAAATCGTTGAAAGCTTCAGTAACAGCCCGGGTGGGGTCAAGACGTCGTATCTCACCCGTTAAATTACGTGCAATCCTTAAACCCGTAGTATCATACGTCTCACGTATCTCATTACCGATACTCCATATAACTACCGAAGGATGATTCCTGTCGCGCTTAACCCACGACTCAACATCTCTCTGCCACCACTCCTTGAAATACTGATGATAATCTTTCTCCCTCTTTGGAGTCTCCCACATGTCGAATATTTCATCAATAACAAGCATCCCGATCCTGTCGCAGGCATTCAGCAACTCTGTCGATGGAGGGTTATGGCTTGTTCGGATTGCATTGAATCCCGTCTTTTTAAGAATCGCTATTTTCCTCTCCTCAGCCCGGTCGATGGCAACTGCTCCAAGCGGACCATTGTCATGATGAAAACACCCGCCAATCATTTTTACAGTTTTTCCATTTACAGTTAACCCTTTTACAGCATCAATCTTAATAATCCTGATGCCGAAAGGTGCCTCACATTCATCAATCACTTCACCATCAACTGACATAACACTGACTCTTGCTCTGTAGAGATTTGGTTCGTCCAACGACCAGAGCAAAGGCTTTTTAACATTTAGTTTATGTATGACTTTTGTTATGCCTGGAGTCAGTGTGACATCACTGCTGCTAATTTTACCTGCACTTTTCCCTTTCTTATCGAAAAGTTCAGATTGTACCGTTATGCTTTTTTCGTTTTGCCCGTCATTAACAAGTGTTACAGCAACATCTACCTGAGCAGAGTTCGGGTTAACCTCCGGTGTTGTTACAAATATTCCACCTGCTATGTCTATATGAACGGGATCAACGGGGATTATCCATACATGACGATAAATTCCAGAACCTGAATACCATCGTGAATTGAGTCCTTCATTCCTCACACGTACTGCTACAACATTCTCTTTTCCCGGTTCATTCAGATAAGGTGTAATATCGAAATGAAAAGGTGTATAACCATAAGGATGAAATCCGAGGTGATTTCCATTCAGCCATACGTCGGCGTTCATATAAACCCCGTCGAATTCAAGAAACACACGCTTATTCCTGTATTCTTCCGTAGTCTTGAATTTCTTTCTGTACCAGCCGGTGCCTCCCACGGTATATCCTGAAGCCATTCTGTCGACAGCATTTTTATCAAACGGACCTATAATATCAACTCCGTTCTGTCCGGGCAGGTCTTCAATGCTCCAGTCGTGGGGAAGGTCAAGCAACCGCCATGATGAATCATCGTATTCAGGGTTTTCTGCTCCGGCTAAAGAATCCCTTATGAACCTCCATTCTTCGTCAAAGCATATCCGCCGGTCGTTGATGGTAAATTCTGCACGCCTGTAACAGGAAACTGTTACGAATAAAGCTAAAAAAGTGATAATTAGAGCTATGCAGTGGTTGCCGGCTTTAATCTTTTCCTTCATTTTGGATAATTCTTAGAATTTCAACATTTAATCTCATTCATTCTATTTAAAAATTCTTGGTGCAAAGTCATACAACGCTCTGCGCCATGTAAGCCATTCGTGCGCTGTGCCCTGGGATTCATGAAAAACAATATTTTTAATGCCATATGCCTTTAGAGCTTCAACCTGTTCTTTAGGGCTGCGTTCTTCCGTACCGGTACTGATGAACAGAAGCTTAAACTGTTTATTAAAAGCCTCAGGGTCTTTGAAAATTCCATTGAAAGCTGTCTGGATTTGCTGAGTCATGCCTGGAGCCTGACCTCCGCCTGCTGCTGTCCTGTTACCAAATCCACCCATAAAGAAACCGCTGAAAGTTCCTAACCAGGCAAATTTGTCAGGGTTATTGAAAACAGTCATTGTGGTTTGCATGCCGCCTCTGCTCAGGCCAGCCATTGCACGGTTAAGTCGGTCAGTTTTGGTGCGGAACGTCTTATCTATGAAAGGGATCAATTCTTTGACGTATATCTGTGTAATATCATTTGTGGAAGCCCTCCTCACATCTGGATTTGTCTTGAAATCACCACAATCCATTACCACAATCATTGGAACCGCCTTACCCGATGCTATCAGCCCATCCATAATGTTTGCAATATGCCCCTGATTAACCCATCCGTCTTCATCCTCTCCCCATCCATGAAGCAGATAGAGCACCGGGTACCTCTTCTGAGGATTATTTTCATATTCAGCAGGAACGTATACATTGCAATGGCGTTCCAGCCCATTAATATCCGACCAGTAATACATTGAACGAATATGTCCGTGAGGAATATTTTTATTGAACCTGTAATAATCACCCTCTGGCCCTTCAGGAATTTCAATTCCTGACGACTCCCAGTTGCTGCCGAAGAATGCTTTTGTATTCCTGTCCATAACAGGAACACTGTCGATCCAGATGGAATAATAATGGAAACCCACAACCTGTGGGTCAGATTTGCAGGTCCAGACTCCTTTCTCATCTTTTACCATATTATATCTTTTGCCTGCAAGATCAACCTGCACAATTCTGGCACCTGGTGCGACAACACGGAAAAGTGCCTCACGGGTTTGGGCATTAACTGCAGGATATTGCGACAGGAATGTATTACATTCAGAAGGTTTAAACCCTTCTGGAAGCGGTGCTGGTTGCTGACCTCCCTGTAAACCAGGGACCTGTGCTAGAGCTGTCCAGCAATTGACAGCTACAATCAAGAAAAAAATTATTTTTTTCATACTCATTTGTAATTAGTTAGCTTTAAGGGTTCTATGTTAACTTCGAAAAATATTATTATAAGCTTCTAATCAATAATTAAACAAACTAAACTGTAAGATATTAAACTTCTGCCAAAAAGGAATCAAATAAGTTGTTTTTAACATTATTTAATCATTACATTTAAGACATAATCTCAGAAATCAGATCTATCACAAGTTAATCAATTACCTGTGGAAGTTGACTGATGGATGGAAAAACAGCTGAACCTGCACAACGTTACAAGTGCAGTAAAAAGAAGTTCAAGAAAAAATAGAATCTGGCAAAAACCTGACAGGTTATATGCCCTTCTCAAAAATAATATACATAATGGCGGCTAATGAGGCTCCGATAAGTGGTCCCACTATTGGCACCCATGAATACCGCCAGTCGCTGTCGCGTTTTTTAGGTATAGGAAGAAGAAAATGCATTATTCGTGGACCAAGGTCACGTGCAGGATTGATGGCATAACCTGTAGGGCCACCAAGAGAAAGGCCTATTCCCAGCACTACTATTGCTACTGGTAAAGCATTCAAAGCCCCGAGACCCACTTCAGGCTGTGCCATATACAGAACCGCAAGTGCCAGAACATAGGTGCCTATAATCTCTGTTATCAGATTATAACCATAGCTTCTTATGTTTGGACCGGTGCAGAACACTGCCAGCTTTGCATCGCCATCGTCGGTAGCATCGAAATGCTTTTTATATGCCAGCCATGCAAGGCCTGCTCCAAACATGGCGCCCAGAAGTTGCGCAGAAATATAAATGGGCACCATAGAGATGGAAAACTTTTTCGCTATGACAAGTGCAAGTGTAACAGCTGGATTTAGATGGGCTCCGCTGGTACCAGCGGCAATCAATACACCGGTAAATACACCCACTGCCCACCCAAAAGATATAACTATCCAGCCGCTGTTGTGTCCTTTCGTGTTTTTCAGAAGTACGTTTGATACCACGCCACTCCCGAAAACAATAATCATTGCTGTTCCGAAGAATTCTGCAAAAAACTGGTTCATTGCTTTTAAGATTTGTTGAAAATTAAACTTTAAATTTTGTTTTCATATCTTCTTTTCTCCAGGGGCTGTCTAAAAAGCCTCTTTTTTTTTCACCTCTGAATCTCCGCCTTTACAACCGCAAAATTGAACAGGACCTGAGAGGCGACTTATTAATAAATAATATTTTAGCTTTTATGTTTTAAATATACTCACCTAATAAACAATTTTTAGAAAGCTCTGAAAAGAAAAGTAATTCATAATTTTATTGTTCCGAGCGTTGTAATTTCAACTCTGCAAACCTGCCCAATATTTAACGCTCTTTACTGCACGCTCCCATCCTGCAGTAAGTCTTGCAGCTGTTTCCGCATCTATGCCTGGCAGGAATGCATGGTCTATCTGCCACTGTTTTTTCAGTTCTTCAGTACTGCTCCAGAAGCCAGTTGCCAGACCAGCCAGATATGCAGCTCCAAGAGCAGTTGTTTCGGTAATGACAGGTCTTACAACCTTAGCCTGAAGAATATCTGCCTGAAACTGCATCAGAAGGTTATTTACAGTGGCACCGCCGTCGACCCTCAACTCGCTTATTTTTATGCCCGAATCTTTCTCCATAGCTTTAAGCACTTCAAGTGTCTGGTATGCTATGCTGTCGAGTGCGGCACGGGCAATATGTGCCGAAGTTGTTCCACGGGTTATGCCGGTTATTGTACCCCTGGCATGCTGCTCCCAGTGAGGTGCTCCCAGGCCGGCGAATGCAGGAACAAAGTATACTCCATCGCTTGAGCTAACACTGCCGGCAAGCTTTTCAACCTCAGCTGAAGTTTTAATTATACCAAGTCCATCGCGCAGCCATTGAACAACAGCTCCGGCAATGAAAATACTTCCTTCAAGTGCATACTGAATAACATTACCGATTTTCCAACCTATAGTCGTTAACAGCATGTTTTTCGACATAACCGGCCTGTCGCCAATATTCATCATCATAAAACATCCTGTTCCGTATGTGTTTTTGACCATACCCGGTTCAACACACATCTGTCCGAAGAGTGCAGCTTGCTGATCGCCTGCTATGCCAGAAATGACTACTGGTTCTCCTAATGGCACAACAGCTTCACCATATACTTCACCCGACGGTTTCACTTCAGGAAGAACACTTTCAGGAATATCAAACAGCCTGAGCAGATCACTATCCCACTCAAGTGTATTTATGTTAAAAAGCATTGTTCGTGATGCATTTGAAACATCAGTAATATGTAGTTTCCCGCCCGTGAGATTCCATACAAGCCATGTATCGACATTGCCAAATGCCAGCTTCCCTTCCGATGCCAGCCTTCGTGCACCGTCAACATTATCCAGTATCCATTTTACCTTTGTTGCCGAAAAGTATGCATCTATTACAAGTCCCGTTTTCTGACGAATCATTTCAGCATTTCCTTCCGCTTTCAGTCTGTCGCAGTATTCAGCAGTACGCCTGTCCTGCCAAACTATTGCATTATAAATTGGCTTTCCGGTTGTTCTGTCCCATACAATGGTTGTTTCACGCTGGTTTGTTATTCCGATTGCTGCAACATCTGATGCTTTTATTCCAGCTTTAACCATTGCCTCAATAGCAACATCCGACTGCGATGTCCAGATCTCAACCGGATTATGCTCTACCCACCCGGGTTTAGGGTAGAGCTGTGTAAATTCCTTCTGTGCTATTGCAACAGGTAATCCGTCGTGACCAAAAATAATCGCTCTTGAGCTTGTTGTCCCCTGGTCAAGTGCAAGAATGTATTTTTTCATAGGTATTAATTTTCATTATTCAGGTAAATATTTTTTCACCAGTTTTCTGAAACTTGCCACCTGTTCCTCTATCCATCTGCCGTCATGTCCCATCTCACCTGCCATAATCTCAGCCACAAGCGGGGCACACTTTTCAGCAGCTCTAGCATCAAAGATCAGGGCCCTTGTCCTGCGTGCAAGCATGTCTTCAAGAGTAACAGGCATCTCATTTCTGCAAATCCAGATTATTTCAGCTTTAGTATAAGGTAGTTTATCAGAGATTTTTTCAGCAGTGTCCGGGTTTTCTGCCATAATGTTTTCAATTTCACCGGCATTTTCTCCATAAATCCTCAATCTGTTATTCGCTATTTTTTCGGGTAAAGCTTCAACTTTAAGTGTTCTGGTGACACATTTTCTTTTCTCGAGCAACCCTTCAGAAATAGCACGGTCAATGGTTTCCTCTGCCATGCAGCGGTATGTGGTCCATTTCCCGCCGGTAATAGTTATCAATCCTGAAGATGATACTATTATCTTATGACGTCTTGATATCTCCTTTGTCGCATGAGGGTTATCAGGATCTGAAGCCAGAGGCCTGAGTCCGGCATAAACCGACAGAATATCCTTCTTTGCAGGAGCTTTTACCATGTAATTGCCTGCTGTACGAAGAACAAAATCAATTTCTTCTTTAAGTGCAACAGGCTCTTCGCTTATCTTCTCAAGAGGTGTATCCGTTGTTCCTGCAACTGTTTTTCCGTACCATGGTATAGCAAATAGCACGCGGCCATCTTCAGTCTTTGGTATCATAAGTGCGGAATCTCCCTGAAGAAAAGAGCCGTCAAGTACAAGGTGAATTCCCTGACTCGGCTTTATTATGCGGTGAGCATCAGGGCGGTCCATCCGCAATATATTGTCGGCAAAAACACCAGTAGCATTAATAACCAGAGAAGAAAATATCTCATACTTTCGGCCCGAAATTGTGTCTGTGGCTTTTACACCCTTTATCTTACCTTTCTCATCTTTCAGAAGAGCTGTAACTTCAAAATAATTAAGCACTGTACCACCATGCTTTGTGGTTGCTTTTGCCAGTGCAACGGCCATTCTTGAATCATCAAACTGACCGTCGTGGTAAACTATACCTCCTTTGAGCCCCTCCTGTTTAATGTTAGGCAATCGTTCAATCACTTTCTTACGTCCGATAAAATATGATTTTCCCAGACTCAATTTTCCAGAAAGAACATCATAAAACTTCAGCCCGATAGTATAAAACATAGCATCGAACCAGGAATATACTGGTATAATAAATTCCTGATTACCTGTTAGATGAGGTGCATTCCTGAGCATAATACCGCGTTCTCTCAGGGCCTCTATAACCAGAAGGATGTCCATCTGGGCCAGATACCTGACTCCACCGTGTACAAGTTTTGTGCTTCTTGAGGAGGTTCCAGAAGAAAAATCTGACTTTTCGAGCAGAAGTGTTTTATATCCTCTTGTGGTTGCATCGAGTGCCGTTCCAAGCCCGGTGGCACCACCACCAATAATTATTATGTCGAATTTACCGGGTATCTGATTGTGCAGTCTTTCTAACTGCTCAGCACGTGTCATATTTTAAATAATTGTGAAATAAACATACAAATAATTATTTTTTATTCAAATGAGAATTATTTAAAACTTCTGGAAAATATTCCAGAAAATTTTAATTCAAACTGTAAACGGTTTAGTTGTGCAACTTTTTTTCTGTAAAATCATTTAAGCCACGATTAATTTTTTGACATTTAGAGAAGTATCCGAAGGAAGAGGAGCATGCTCCTCTTCCTTCGGAGCGTTT
>Ga0116189_1000858_pt1 | contig 25552 bp, 27 predicted proteins | sample AD_JPNTR3_MetaG_FD_89895 | JGI IMG/M metagenome (GOLD analysis project Ga0116189, IMG submission 89895) | Active sludge microbial communities of municipal wastewater-treating anaerobic digesters from Japan - AD_JPNTR3_MetaG | ecosystem: Engineered > Bioreactor > Anaerobic > Digestate | place... | reverse complement strand
TATAGAAACAAGAGCTGGCAACGACCTATTTTCGCCCGTTAGGACTATCGTCGGCGCTGAAGTGCTTAACTTCTGTGTTCGGCATGGGAACAGGTGTGTCCACTTCGCTATAGTCACCAAACTCTTCTTTCAAAATTGGATAATCTTTAATCGCAAATATTCATTATTATTCTTTTTTATTCATAGGTTAAGTCCTCGACCTATTAGTATCAGTCAACTCGAACACGTCACCGTGCTTCCATCTCTGACCTATCAACCACATCATCTATATGGGGTCTTACCTATAAAAGTGGGAAATCTCATCTCGAGGTTGGTTTCACGCTTAGATGCTTTCAGCGTTTATCCATTCCACACGTAGCTACCCAGCTGTGGCCCTGGCAGGCCAACTGGTACACCAGCGGTGTGTTCATCCCGGTCCTCTCGTACTAAGGACAACTCCTCTCAAATTTCCTACGCCCACGACAGATAGGGACCGAACTGTCTCACGACGTTCTGAACCCAGCTCGCGTGCCGCTTTAATGGGCGAACAGCCCAACCCTTGGGACCTTCTCCGGCCCCAGGATGCGACGAGCCGACATCGAGGTGCCAAACCTCCCCGTCGATGTGGACTCTTGGGGGAGATCAGCCTGTTATCCCCAGGGTAGCTTTTATCCGTTGATCGACTGCCTTTCCATTCAGCACAGCCGGTTCACTAAGCCCAACTTTCGTTCCTGCTCGACTTGTGGGTCTCGCAGTCAAGCTCCCTTCTGCCTTTACACTCTGCGAATGATTTCCAACCATTCTGAGGGAACCTTTGGGCGCCTCCGTTACTCTTTAGGAGGCGACCGCCCCAGTCAAACTGCCCACCTAACAATGTCCTATACCCAGCTCATGGATACTAGTTAGATACTAAGCATGCGAAGGGTGGTATCCCAAGGGTGACTCCACAGATACTAGCGTACCTGCTTCCCAGTCTCCCACCTATCCTGTACATCACATACCCAATATCAATATTAAGCTGCAGTGAAGCTCCATGGGGTCTTACCGTCTGATCGCGGGTAACCTGCATCTTCACAGGTACTATGATTTCACCGAGTTTCTTGTTGAGACAGCGCCCAAATCGTTACGCCTTTCGTGCGGGTCAGAACTTACCTGACAAGGAATTTCGCTACCTTAGGACCGTTATAGTTACGGCCGCCGTTTACTGGGGCTTCAATTCGAAGCTTCGCAGGTTTCCCCACTAACATCTCCTCTTAACCTTCCAGCACTGGGCAGGCGTCAGCCCCTATACTTCACCTTACGGTTTAGCAGAGACCTGTGTTTTTGTTAAACAGTCGCTTGGGCCTATTTTCTGCGTCTTGATTGCTCAAGCCCCCCTTATCCCGAAGTTACGGGGTCAATTTGCAGAGTTCCTTAACAAGAATTATCTCGCGCGTCTTTGGATTCTCTCCTCGCCTACGTGTGTCCGTTTACGGTACGGGCACCATAAAATGCTCCTAGAAGCTTTTCTTGGAAGTGTGGCTTCACTCTACTTGCGTCATTACACTTCAAGGTCCTGCTACCAGGGATTTGCCTCCGGTAACCCTCTTTGTGCTTAAACTAGAAATCCACTAACTAGCTAAAGTTAGCCTCCTCCGTCACTCCATCGGTTTTATGGTGGTACAGGAATCTCAACCTGTTGTCCATCAGCTACGCTTTTCAGCCTCACCTTAGGCCCCGACTTACCCAGGGCGGACGAGCCTTACCCCTGGAAACCTTAGGCTTCCGACGGATGGGATTCTCACCCATCTTATCGCTACTCACACCGGCATTCTCACTGCTTAACGCTCCAGCTGTCCTCTCGGTCAACCTTCGTCGCGTTAAGTACGCTCCCCTACCAATTATACCTCTCTTTTAGGTATAATTCCGCAGCTTCGGTATTATGCTTAGCCCCGATACATTTTCGGCGCAGAATCACTCGACTAGTGAGCTATTACGCACTCTTTGAAGGATGGCTGCTTCTAAGCCAACCTCCTAGTTGTCTGTGCGACTCCACATCCTTTCCCACTTAGCATAATTTTGGGACCTTAGCTGGCGGTCTGGGCTGTTTCCCTTTTGACTGTGGACCTTATCACCCACAGTCTTACTGCTGCCTTTGTTATATACCATTCGGAGTTTGATTGAGATCAGTACCTCGAGGTGAGGCCATCACCCATTCAGTGCTCTACCTGCATATAACATCTTTCGACAACGCTAGCCCTAAAGCTATTTCGGGGAGAACCAGCTATCTCCGGGTTCGATTGGAATTTCACCCCTAGCCACAAGTCATCCAAGTCTTTTTCAACAGACCCTGGTTCGGTCCTCCACCTGGTTTTACCCAAGCTTCAACCTGCTCATGGCTAGATCACCCGGTTTCGGGTCTACGTCAGCCTACTAATTCGCCCTCTTAAGACTCGCTTTCGCTGCGGCTCCGTCCCTCTAGACTTAACCTTGCAAACTAACGTAACTCGCCGGCTCATTCTACAAAAGGCACGCTATCACCCTTTAACGGGCTCTAACTATTTGTAAGCACACGGTTTCAGGTTCTATTTCACTCCCCGCCAGGGGTTCTTTTCACCTTTCCTTCACAGTACTGGTTCACTATCGGTCACTAATGAGTATTTAGCCTTACGAGATGGTCCTCGCATGTTCAGACGGAATTTCACGTGCTCCGCCCTACTCTTCGCCACCAGAGTCCTCATTGTTTCGTATACGGGGGTTTCACCCTCTCTGCCTTGCTTTTCCAATACAATTCTACTACAATAAGGTTTTGTAACTCTTTTACGGTGGACGGGCTCCTCCCCGTTCAATCGCCTCTACTTAGGGAATCACTGTTGTTTTCTTTTCCTCTGGGTACTTAGATGTTTCAGTTCCCCAGGTCTTCCTCCGCTGTGGCTATTTTATTCACCACAGGGTACTAGCACTTCTTGCTAGTGGGTTGCCCCATTCGGATATCTACGGATCTTTGCGTACTTACTGCTCCCCGTAGCATTTCGCTGTTCGTCGCGTCCTTCATCGGCTATTAGTGCCAAGGCATCCTCCGTGCGCTCTTTCTTTCTTAACCTTACTTTTTTCTTTTGTTCAAAATCCAAAGAATAATCTTTTTGATGAAATCATTTTTTTTATTTCATCTTTTTCTTTTTATTTGCGACAAGTATTATCCAATTTTCAAAGATCTATAAATTTACATGGTGGGCCTAAATGGACTTGAACCATCGACCTCACGCTTATCAGGCGTGCGCTCTAACCAGCTGAGCTATAGGCCCAAATTATCATATAATGCGTATATGATAAAAAGAAAGACAAAGTCTTTCAAAACTAAACAGAACAAGGCGGGAGTAGAATCGAAGTTAATTTGTTTAGCGCCTTACTTCTTAAAATGCGCTACACTCACGAAATGATTTGACAAATCATTTCCCTTTCTCCCTAGAAAGGAGGTGATCCATCCCCACGTTCTCGTAGGGATACCTTGTTACGACTTCACCCCAATCATTTGTCCTACCTTAGACGGCTCCCCCCTTTCGGTTAGGCCACCGGCTTCGGGTATTACAAACTCTCATGGTGTGACGGGCGGTGTGTACAAGACTCGAGAACGTATTCACCGTAACATGCTGATTTACGATTACTAGCGATTCCGACTTCATGTAGTCGAGTTGCAGACTACAATCTGAACTGAGACCGGTTTTTTGAGATTTGCTCCACCTCGCGGTTTCGCAACTCTTTGTACCGGCCATTGTAGCACGTGTGTAGCCCAGGCCATAAGGGGCATGATGATTTGACGTCATCCCCACCTTCCTCCAACTTGTCGCTGGCAGTCTCATTAGAGTTCTCAACTTAATGTTAGCAACTAATGATAAGGGTTGCGCTCGTTGCGGGACTTAACCCAACATCTCACGACACGAGCTGACGACAACCATGCACCACCTGTCTCCTCTGTCCCCCGAAGGGAAAAGGCGTATTTCTACACCAGTCAAAGGGATGTCAAGGCCTGGTAAGGTTTTTCGCGTTGCGTCGAATTAAACCACATGCTCCACCGCTTGTGCGAGTCCCCGTCAATTCCTTTGAGTTTCAGTCTTGCGACCGTACTCCCCAGGCGGAGCACTTAATGCGTTAACTACAGCACCGAACTTTCGTCCGACACTTAGTGCTCATCGTTTACGGCGTGGACTACCAGGGTATCTAATCCTGTTTGCTACCCACGCTTTCGTGCCTCAGTGTCAATTCCAGACCAGTAAGCCGCCTTCGCCACTGGTGTTCCTCCATATCTCTATGCATTTTACCGCTACACATGGAATTCCACTTACCCCTTCTGGATTCAAGTCAGCCAGTTTCCAACGACCCCCCCTGGTTAAGCCAGGGAATTTCACGCCAGACTTAACTGACCACCTACGCACGCTTTACGCCCAATAATTCCGGATAACGCTCGCCCCCTATGTATTACCGCGGCTGCTGGCACATAGTTAGCCGGGGCTTTCTCATTTGGTACCGTCAAGTAATTGGCATTTCCTCCAACTACCTTTCTTCCACAAATAACAGAATTTTACAGTCCGAAGACCTTCTTCATTCACGCGGCATTGCTCGGTCAGGGTTTCCCCCATTGCCGAAAATTCCCTACTGCTGCCTCCCGTAGGAGTCTGGGCCGTGTCTCAGTCCCAGTGTGGCTGTTTTGCCTCTCAGCACAGCTACGCATCGTCGCCTTGGTGAGCCGCTACCTCACCAACTAGCTAATGCGACGCAGGATCATCTTTAAGCATTCCCGTAAAGGACTTTTAATTATATCAGGATGCCCCAATATAACCTATCCAGTTTTAGCTGCCGTTTCCAGCAGTTATCCTCGACTTAAAGGCAGATTTCCCACGTGTTACTCACCCGTTCGCCACTAGGGTATTGCTACCCTCGTCCGACTTGCATGTATTAGGCATGCCGCCAGCGTTAATCCTGAGCCAGGATCAAACTCTCATTAATAAAGTTTTTTATCCTGCTCCACCTGTTCTGTTCAGTTTTCAAAGACCTTGTTTTGGTGTCTCTTCGACACCGGCTTTAATATTATACTAAATTTATGTTTTTTTGTCAAGTAAATATGCTTGCTAAAAATTAACATTTTTAGACGTTTCAACTGCTTTTTAGCATTTTTACAAGCGACATGGACAATTATACTCTTTTGCGATTTTAATGTCAAGAAAAGTGAATATAAAATGACAATTATTTGCATCTTTTTTTAAAAAGCAGTCATTAAATATTATATTGCAATGTTTTCCCCGTTATACACGAAATTATCGGATTGTGGTTTTAAACTTTTTTTATAAGTTTTTAAACCGATCCAAAATCGGCCAAATTTCTTCCGGGGAAGAAACCACATAATCTGGCTGGTATTTTAAGAGTTCGCTTCGTTCCTTGAAACCCCAGTCGACGCTGATAACCAGCAGATTCGAATTCCGGGCAGTCTGAATATCCACCTCGGAATCGCCGACATAAAATATCAAGTCCTTGCCTTTTTGCAAGCCAAGTTTTTGCAAGGCTTCGTTTACCGGTTCCGGATCGGGTTTGGTGACTTTTCCGAAACGCTGACCGACCACAACCTCAATATAGGGAGAAAAATAACGTTTCACCAAAGCGACCGAGGCTGCCTGCAGTTTGTTCGTTACAACCGCCAACCTGATTTCTTGTTTATAACATTCAGAAATAAAATCGACGATGCCGGGATATGGTTTGGAACAATCGTTCAGATGAGCCTGATAATAGTCCGCAAAGAAGGTTAGGCATTTTTCCAACGTTTCGTTCGAAGCATTGGGCGGCAGAGCCCGTTCCATCAACTTTATGACACCGTTACCCACAAATCTTCTTACTTCGACTTTGGTGTGTAGGGGGAAGCCAAAGTAGGCCATAGTTGCATTTACGCTGTTGGTCAAATCGTCCAAAGTATCAAGAAGTGTCCCATCCAAATCAAACAACAAGGCCGTCTGACGTTTTTCCATAAGCTTCATTCCTTTTCATTAATATAAAATGGTAACAAATGGCAGCATTAGTTACCATTAGGTTACCATTAGGTTTTTGGGATTAGTATTTGCTGCGGAAGAATTCCGCGATACTTTCCAAAGACTTAATCAAGACTTCATCCTCATCGATTTTCATATCTTCCAAAAGAGCTTCAATCATTTTCGAATGAAATTTTTCGTGGGCTTTCAGCACTTCCAAAGCGTTCGGCGTAAGTCTGATTAAGACTTTTCGCCGGTCGTTTTCGTCATTGTCCCGCACGACATACTTTTTCTGAACCAACCGATCAATGGAAGTCGTCAGGGTTCCCGTGGTAATCCGCAGCTTTTTCGCGATATTGGTCATGGTTGGGTATTCGGCGTTTTTCACCGCTTCCAAGATATGAACTTCGTTAATCGACAGTTTGATTCCCGCTTTAATCAGTTCCGCTTCTTCGATGCTGAGAATATGGTTAAACACGTCAACCAGCAATTCATTTATTAAAGCTTGCGTTTTTTTCATTTCATCAGTCCCGTTCTATAATATAACCGATTCCGAAAGTACCCGGTCCCGCATGCGCTCCCACCACCGGTGTTAAAGGGGTTAGGAAAATTTCTTTGATATCCGGTCTGGCCTTTTGAATGTCTTCCGCAATCTCTTCGACCAAATCGATATTGTTGGTGTAAGCGATATAGACCGAAAACTTCTTGATTCCGGATACATCTTCCAAAAACTTTTCTTTCAGGCGCTCGACCGCTTTGGCATGGGTGCGAATCTTTTCCAAAGTTTCGATTTTGCCTTCCGGTGTAATCCAAAGCATCGGTTTAATCTTAAACAGCCCGGCAAGCAATCCCGCGGTGGAACTGAGCCGGCCGTTCTTGACCAAAAACTTCAAGGTATCGACAGAAAAATAAACACGGAAATTGTCACGGATATAAGCAAGTTCCGTTAAGATTTCTTCGACGCTTGCTCCCCGGCGTGCCATTTCGGCGGCCACAAGAGCCATTTTTGCTTCAGGATAAGAAACCGTTTTCGAATCGAACACATGCACTTTCAATTTATTTACCATCTGTCCCGCAAGCACCGCATTCTGATAAGTCCCGCTTAAATGCGAGGAAATCGTTATCACGATAACATCGGTAAAGCCTTGGTTTTCCAATTCCCGATAGGTCTCGCGCATCGTTCCGGTCGAAGTCTGCGAAGTTTTTAAATCGATATTGGGATTATCGGCAATGCGACGGTAAAATTCCGCGGCGGTAATGTCGATATAATCGATATAGTCTTGATTTCCCAAATGAAGGTTACTGCGAAATACTTTGATATCGTAATCGTGTTTGATATAGTCAATACCGGAATTACCACAGACAATTACAGCTATTTTTTCTTTCATATTCAATCCTCCTGTAATTTATTTTGACTATCAAATATTTTGACAAACAAAATATTATCACAAAAGGACTGTAAAAGACAAGCAATATGCTAACAAACAGTATGCGATTATTCGATTTCTCGCAAACCGTCGTGATCATGAATCGTGATTTCTCTTTGACCGTTTTGCGAAATCAAACCCAATTCTTCAAAATAAGAAAGATTTCGGCTCAATGTCGCATTGTTCATCCCCATTTGCGAAGCTAACATTCCCTTGGAAATCGGCAATCTGAAGGTTTTTTCCCCTTTGCTAAGACTAAGGAGCGTTTGCGCAAGGCGCCATTTTGTTGATTGGTGTCTAATTTCTTCCACCCGTTTGTCAACATTTTCTAACCGGTTGCTCAGTTCTTCCAAGATTTTGAAAGCAATCGTCGGGTTGTCTTTCATGATATCTTTCAATCCGCTTCCTTCAAGCATGCATACAACCGTATTTTCGGTTGCTTCCGCAAAATCATTCATCGGTAGCTGGCTGAAGAGTGACAATTCCCCCATAAAGTCCCCGGGACCCAAAACGCGCATAACCTGCTCATCGCCTTTTTCGGTTATCCGGCTGATTTTGATTTGACCGCTGTTTACCACAAACAACTTGTCGGTCTCTTCGCCGGCTTGGTAAACATGGGCTCCTTTGGTAAACTTTTTGCTTTTGGCAATCTTTTGAACTTGCTTAAGTTCTTCTTCGGTTAAATGTTGAAAAATCGGAACGCCCTGAAGGCAACTGCTAAAACCGGAGCCTGAGCTGTTGCTATTGCTATTGGCATTCTGATTAGTGTTAGGTCGAGTTTTCATGATGAACATCCTTTTCTAGTATTGTTAACTTATTTGAGGGGCATATGATGTCGTTTTATTGATTATTCGCATTGGCCAGGTCCCATAAATAAAAGGAAGCAATGCTGGCATAGGGAGAATAACGTTCCTTGATTTTGGCAAACTCTTCTTTCGAAATATCGGCCAAACCATAAAGCATCTGCAGCCCTCGAAAAATCGCCAAATCATTATAACTCAAAATGTCAGAACGTTCAAGAGAAAAGATCATTAACATTTCCGCCGTCCAACGCCCGATTCCTTTTAAAGAGACCAGTTTTTCGATTAATTTTTCGTCATCCAAGGTCCGGATACTTTCCAAATCAAAGGTTCTGCTTGCGACTTTTTCGGACAAATCCCTAATATAACCCGCTTTCCGCAGGGACATCCCGCATTTTTGCATATCTTCGATTCGACATCGGACAAGGCATTCGGGTTTGATTCCGCCCGCCAGTTCTTTCAGGCGCCGATAAACGGTTTGGGCGGCTTTGCCGGTGATTTGTTGGCTGATAATCGATTCAACCAAGCCGAAAAAAGATCGGGATTGACCGTTCGGTAAATCATTCCTCTTGAGTCGATGTAAGCACCCAAAACGGAATCCCGAGCTTTCAAATGAGCGATTTCTTTTAATCCGTACTTAAAATATGGCATTTAAGACTTAACTCCCTGCAAGACCTTTTTTTCCAAGTCCAATAAATGGCGCTTTTTGGCTAATCCGCCGCCATATCCGACCAATGAACCGTTTGCCCCGATTACCCTGTGACAAGGGACAATTACGGCCAGCGGATTTTTATTGTTGGCACCGCCGACCGCCCGGCAGGCCTTTTCGTTTCCAATCATTTTGGCAATCTCCGAATATGACCTGGTCTCCCCGTAAGGAATCGTTTTTAAGGCTTCCCAAACGCGTTTCTGAAACGGCGTCCCTTCCATAAAGGCGAGCGGCAAATCAAAGTCTGTTAATTTTCCTTCCAAATAAAGTAGCATTTGGCGTTTGGCTTCCGTTAAAAGCGGGGTCGGTTCATTGTCCGAAACTTTTTTCGCATCGTCTAAAAAGTTGACTTCGTTAATACAGCCGTCTTGTTCACACAGTTCCATTAAACCCAAAGGTGTGTCAAATACAATATGCTTTTTCATTATATTTTCCTGATTATTTCCCGGTTTGTACCTGGTTTGCACCATCCGCTGCCCCGGGCTTTTTCCATTTGATAAACGGAAGATACAGAAGGAAAACAATGACGATTCCGATTAAGCCCAAAGTAAAGATATGGTGCAGACCAGGGATTTGAAACGGTAATGGGTTCTTAACCAAAAACATATGATTGGCTCCCGGAGTGATAAAGTTATTGGCGATCCAGGCATAGATAACCAGTACAATCAAAGCAACAAGCGGCCGATAATAATGCCGGATTCGGAAACTGAACTCGCCGTTCGCCAAACGGACATAAGGCAAATAAACCAAAAGCCAGTGAACAATCAGCGATTCCAATTTATTGAAATCCATCCCAGAACCGTTGAAAATCCACTCCGAATAAGCGATTGTGACAATTCCTCCGACAATGCCCAACGGATAGATAAAAGTATTGAGTTTATCCGCTTTGGGAAAAACGGTGAACGGAAAAACAAAGGACATGATGGTGCAAAGTTCAAAAGGAACAATATCTTTCCAAGTTTCGCCCCAGAAAAACGGTTTGAAAATATAATACTTCACGATTCTCAAAAGAAGCATTGCACCGGCGATACCCCAAATGAGATATTTGTTGTATTTCTCATAACCTTTTTTCTTTAAAAAGCGCACCAAAAAGCATAAACCAACCAAAATGATGAGCGGAACGACAAGCCATAAAATTTGGGCCGAACCGAATAATTTGTAATGAACGTTTTCTCCTGCGCTGCCAGGCATAAAAAAATTTAAACTGATCATATTACTAACCTCGCAACTAATTATAGCATATTTTTTGGCATTTGCAAAAAATTAATCTTGGGAAAATTTTGACAAATGAAAACAATTTCATTAATAATTCTTCCAATCGTAGGCTGAAGATATGATATGATATTAATGTAGTTTTGTTACTGTGAAAATAAAAATAAGCAAATCGCCAATATAATCTGGATAATTTGGTTCCAAAGTTTCTACCAAGCGACCTAATCGCTTGACTATTGGTATTTTATGGCATGAACGGTTTTTTCGTTTATTTTCGGAAAGGCCGGCTTTAGCTTGTAAAATATTGGCGAGTATAGTCCACTATACTTGCTTTTTTTGTTTTTCCATGCCAAAACTAACATATAATAAAAAAGAAAGGACTAGTGAAAATGGTTAAAAAGTTTTTTAAATTGGACGAACATGAAACGACCGTCTCTAAAGAATTGTTAGCCGGAGCTACAACCTTCTTTGCGATGGTTTACATCATCTTCGTTAACCCGTCCATGCTCAGCGAAACGGGCATGCCATGGGGGGCAGTTTTTCTTGCCACGATCTTTGCCACGGTAATCGGCACCTTGTTTATGGGCCTTTTTGCCAACGTTCCATACGCCTTGGCACCGGGCATGGGGTTAAATGCATTTTTTACTTTCGTCATTTGCATCCAACTCAAATTTACTTGGCAAGAAGCACTAGGATTGGTTTTTATTTGTGGAATTATCAACATTATTATTACAGTAACAAAAGTACGCAAAATGATTATCAAAGCTATTCCAGAAAGTTTGCAACACGCGATTGGGGGCGGAATCGGAATTTTTATCGCTTATATCGGGCTTAAGAATTCGGGACTACTGAGTTTTACCGCCGATCCTGGTCACTGGAGTCCAATCGTTCCCGGACTTCCCTTTGATCAAACCGGAATGGTAGCCGATTCAACCATTACCCCTTCCTTGGTGAACTTCAGCAACGCCGTACCGGCTTTGGCGACAATCGGACTGATCATAACCGTCGTGCTCTTGCTTCTTAAGGTTAAGGGGGCAATTCTTATTGGCATAGTCGCAACGGCTTTAATTGGAGCCCTGCCTGTTTTCGGTCTAACCTCGTTTGCCAACCTGAAATTCGACATCATCGCTCCGTTCAAAGAACTTCCCCAGACGTTTTTTGCGGCATTTGACGGCATCGGATCGTTATTTTCTTCCGGAAGCAAGCTGCTGATTTCTTTCATGGCCATCTTTGCTTTCAGTATCACCGACACCTTTGATACAATCGGAACATTTATCGGAACCGGCCGTCGCAGCGGCATCTTCTCCGATCAGGATCTTCAGGCCATCGAAACGCACTCCGGTTTCAACACCAAAATGGAAAAAGCGTTATTCGCCGATTCCATTGCCACTTCCATCGGTGCTTTGCTCGGGACTTCCAATACCACCACTTACGTGGAAAGTTCGGCAGGTATCGAAGCCGGGGGAAGGACCGGTTTGACCAGTGTCTTTACAGCTCTGCTTTTCTTTCTGTGTATCTTCATTTCGCCGATTGTCGGAATTGTTCCGTCGGCAGCCACGGCACCTGCTTTGATTGTGGTCGGAATCATGATGCTGGCCAGTTTCAAAGAAATATCCTGGGATCAACTCGAGGAAGCAGTTCCGGCTTTCTTTGCGGGAGTCTTGATGGCTCTAGCCTACAGTATCTCGACCGGTATCGCTTTGGGTTTCATTTTCTATATTATCGTCAAAGTAAGCCGCCAAAAAGCCAAAGAAATTCATCCGGTTCTTTGGGTTACTTCCGCTCTCTTCGTCGTTTACTTTGTCTTTATGGCTTTAATCGAAACCAATATTGTTCATATATAATAAAAACGAATAGGTTTTTACTCCGTGAAAAAAGGCCTTGAGAAAAGTACATCCCTTTTTTACCAACGGATTAATTCCTACCGTCAAATAAAAATACCCGGGGTTTTCTCTGCCTTTTAAGCAGATTTTTCCCCGAATAAAAAGGCTTGTTGAATCCAACAAGCTTTTTTTGCTAATCGATAAATTCCACTTCGAGGTTCATTTGCGCAACTTTTCCGACGGTTTGGTAAATTGAACAGTACTCGCTCGCCAGTTCGGCGCTTTTGATAAAGCCTTTTTTCTTATCCTGGGCGCCCTGAATAATCAGTTTCAGCATTACATATTCCAAAGTGGTAGGTACTTCCTGACGTTTGCGCCCGTCCACTTCCAAACGCGCGCCCGAAAAACTTAACCGTTTCTTTTGGACAATCGAAAGAAAAGTGGCGTAAAAACATGATGCCAGTGCGGCAAACAATAAATTGTAAGGTTTCAGACCGCCTTCCTGATTGCCGATTAACAATTCAGCTTTGTCGGAAACCAAACGGCCAATAAATTCGTTTTGAAAATCGAGCGTGATTTTTTCCATTGATTATGTTTCCTTTCTTAAATTTTATTTCGTTTTTAAAGCTTCCACAACCTTGACGATATCGTCGTTGATTACCAAATCAGCCCGGTAATCGTACGGTGTGGAGGAACGGTTGATAATCACAAAATATCGGCCCCGAAAATAAGAAACTAGTGCCGCGGCCGGGTTTACGAGCAGACTGGTCCCGATCACAATCAGACAGTCCGCCTCGCCGATTAACCGAACGGCTTTTTCCAACATTTCGGTATCAAGCGGTTCTTCATAAAGTACAACATCGGGTTTGATGGTTCCGCCGCACGAACATTTCGGAACCCCGGTCGATTCTTTGACATAATAAGCTTCATACGCTTTCCCGCATTTCTGGCAATAATTGCGATGGATGCTGCCGTGGAGTTCGACGACATTTTTGCTTCCCGCCATCTGATGCAGACCATCGATGTTTTGGGTAATTACTCCGAGAGATTTGCCCTCTTTTTCCAAGCGGGCAATAAATTCATGAGCGGGATTGGGACGGGCCGATAAATACATCATTTTATCTTTGTAAAACTCATAGAAAGCTTCGCCGTGGGCAATAAAAAACGAATGCGAAATGATTTCTTCCGGTTCGTATCCGCGATATTGCCCCTGATGATAAATCCCTCGGCTCGACCGAAAGTCGGGAATTCCGCTTGGGACGCTGATTCCCGCGCCGGTAAAAAAGAGGATTTTGTGTGAAACTTCCAAAATTTGGGCTAATTGATTAAGCATTGCTACTCACCAATTACATTATATCACAAAATCCTCTTAAAAGGTTGGTTTTTATTTGGAATTCTAAACTTCGGCCAGTTCCGGGGAAGTAAGGTTTAGGTTTTTGCGCTTATCAAAAACCATAAAAGGAACTGTCACAAGCAGCGCATAGACGCCTAAAACAACGATGCCGAATATTTCATAAAGAAACGGAACCGGCAACCAGGAGTAAAAGAGCTGCAAAATACTGATATCGGGCGGGAAAGTATAAAAATAGTTGGCGATGGGACTGACTGTCGAACGAAGAACAATATTAACCCCGTGCATAATCAAGGCGAGAAAACCCAAAATCAACATGACTTTCGGGACGGTTTTTAACTTTGGTTGGAAAAACCCTAGGGTGCATAAACTGACTCCCGCAACCATAATCAATCCGTGGGTAATATAAAACCCGAGATTTCGCAAAAGGAAAATACTGCTTCCGGTAAAAGCGGGTTCCGGGAAAGTTATCGCCATAAAAGCTCCGAGCGGAGCCACAAAAAAGGCAAAACCCATGATGGATTTTTTATCAAAGATAACCGCATACAAAATCAAAAACATATTGATGTTGCAAAGTTGCAAAGGCAGTTCGCTCCACCAGTCAAATTTCTCGATGCCGTTGATGACCAAGAATTCCGCATCCAACGATAAAGCGATTTTGTACAGGAAAAACAGGACAATCATGACACTGCATAACCAAACCATTACTTTCTTTCGGACCGATAAACTTTGGTTCCGGAAAAGTTTGGCGATTACGATGATACCCCCGACTATCAAAACAATAAGTAACCAATATACGCCGTTAAATGCTTTAATATTCATTGGCGACACCTCCTTTATCGGAAACAATTTTTCTGACCAAGCGATTGCCTAAGTCATATTTGGAAATCAAATAATAAACGATTTCCGCAAGCAACAAACCGCTGATTAAATCGACGATATAGTGCTGTTTGATGAATTGGGTCGAAAGCGCGATGCAAACGGCAAAACTCAACGAAAACAGGCGGTACCATTTGGGGATGGCGGTTTTGCCCCTGACCCCGACATAACACATCCAACTGATGAAACAGTGAGTGCTCGGAAACAAATTGATGGCTCGCTCGGGCGTGTCGTTTTGGTAAACGATATTAATCAAGCGATGGAAAATCGTCGTGTTTTCAATGGTAGGTCTGACAATCGTAGTCGGAAAAACAATATAAACGATTCCGCAAACCAAATAACAAATCACAAATGCCAAAAACCAATTCCAAAAATGCGGTTTGGAAACTTTGGCAACAATGAAGGGAACAATGTACCACCACGGCAGCGACAATAAATAGAAAACCACAAAAAACGGAACCAAAGGCATCCGATCGTCAAATCCTTTAATCGTCAAATCATAAGCTGGTAAATGTTTATTGATTAATTGCGACCCGTAATAAATGGTTATTTGGGTAAGCAACAACAAAAGGGTGGGAATTATCGCATACAGGGGGATTTTTTTCATTATTTTCATTGTTCAACCTTTAACTTCTCCAATTTAAACTGATGTCTTATTTTAGCAAATTTAGCTTTTTTTTGCAAGCGGGTTGCAATGCGAAAGGACTTGGACAGGATTGTTCATCAACATAAATTCCCTTTTACACAATTTCAAAAAAACAAAAAGGTAAAAACCCGTCGATTTTAACCTTCTTGAATTATTTATTGGTTTCGCTCCACTTTTTCTGACTGTCCATTTTTTTCCTTTCGGTTGTATCCAGCACTTTTTTTCTGAGACGGATATTGAGCGGGGTAATTTCAACCATTTCATCGTCGTTTATGAATTCCAGATAGTTTTCGAGGCTCATTTTCTTAGGGCGCTTCAATACAATGGTGGTGTCTTTGGTTGAGGAACGCATATTGCTTTGTTGCTTTTCCTTGGTGATATTGACCGCCAAATCTTCTTCCCGATTGGCCACCCCGACAATCATACCTTCGTAAACTTCCGTTCCGGGTTCGATGAACAGTTCGCCCCGTTCTTCCAAAGCGGCACTGGCATAACCGGTCGACAATCCCTGATTGATGGAAACGAGTACTCCGGCTTTTCGGCTCGCAATCTCGGTATTTTCCATCGGACGGTGTTCCAGATAGGAATGGCTGATAATGCCGTAACCTTTGGTTATGGTCATAAAATCCGTCATAAAACCAATTAAACCGCGGGAAGGAATTACATAATCCAGCTGCACTTGGTTTTCATGATTGATCATGGAGGTAAGAATTCCTCTGCGGTTTCCGACCATTTCCATCACGGCCCCCAGATACTCGGCAGGTACATCGATTCGGGTAAACTCATACGGTTCGCAAACGACTCCGTTTTTTTCTTTGAGAATGACCCGCGGACGCGAGACCTGAAACTCGTAACCTTCGCGGCGCATATTCTCGATTAAAATGCTCAAGTGTAATTCGCCCCGACCGGAGACAATCCATTCGTCTTTGGTTCCGATTCGTTCAACATGAAGGCTGACGTCCCTTTGAATTTCCCGATTCAAACGGTCTTCGATTTTCCTGGAAGTGACAAATTTGCCTTCCCGACCGGCGAGCGGACCGGTGTTGGTTCCGAAAGTCATTTGGACGGTCGGTTCGCCGACTTCGATCGGCGGCAAAGCTTCTTCATGACCGATTTGGCAAATCGTTTCGCCCACAAAGATATCTTCCAAACCCGCCACCGCAACAATATCCCCGGCTTCCGCTTCTTCGATTTCCACTTTGTTCAAGCCCAAAAAGCCGAACAGTTTTTGAATGCGGAATTGGACGATGCTGCCGTCGCTTCTGATGCAGCTTACCCGCTTATTGACACTGATTTTTCCTCTGGTAATCCGTCCGATGCCGATTCGTCCGACATATTCGTTATAATCCAGCAAAGCCGGCTGGAATTGCAGCGGACCGTTCACATCCACGACAGGGCTCGGAATTTCTTTGATGATTATATCAAGCAAATTTTTCATTCCTTTTTCCTGCTTGGCTGGATCAGGCGACAGACTGGAAGTATTTTGGTAAGCCGAGGTATAAACAACCGGGAAATCCAGTTGTTCGATGGTGGCGCCCAGTTCAATAAACAAGTCCAAGACTTCGTCAACCACTTCGAGAGGTCTTGCGGCATCACGGTCGACTTTATTGATGACAACAATCGGTTTCAGCTTATGTTCAAGAGCTTTTTTTAAAACAAACCTGGTTTGAGGCATCGTTCCTTCAAAGGCATCGACTACCAAAAGAACCCCGTCAACCATTCCCATGATTCTTTCGACTTCGCCGCTGAAATCGGCATGTCCTGGCGTATCAAGAATATTAATTCGGTAATCATGATAATTAATGGCGGTATTTTTGGCAAGTATCGTAATTCCGCGTTCTCTTTCCAAGTCATTGGAATCGAGCAGCCGTTCACCCAAATTTGGGTTTTCGCGAAGAATTGTCGAACTGATAAGCAATTTGTCGACCAAAGTCGTCTTTCCGTGGTCAACATGGGCAATAATGGCAATATTTTTGATTTTCATATTTCTTCCTTCGAGTTATCTATCATTATATCATTAAACAATATCTGATATTTTATAACTTACATATTATACGGGATTTGTTAAAAATTGTCAAAATATTTAGCCTTATTTTTCAGCGAAAGCAAACAAGCCGCACTGGACTTTTTTGAGATTTTCTTATATATTGGAGATTGTGGTTTTCGCCACTTTTCAACGATTGCATATCAGTTTTGATTCAATACAAAAAACGCCCGTAAAGGCGCTTTTGCATTTTGGGCTTTTTTATTTATAAGGAAAGTTTTTTTACACGTTCATGGAAATCCTTGGCAAGTAACGGCAAAACCTTGTCTGCTTTGACGGCTTTGATGAATTCCACCAAAGCTTCTACTTCCAAAGCAACTAACTGCTTGCCCTTTTCGTAGCTGGCTTTTTGGGCATCGCCGACATAATGGTTTGGATAATTGCTGTACCAAGTTAAACCCGAAAAGTTGCTCGGCAAATGGTTCAGCCGTCCCAGCGGTTCGGTAGTTCCGGCGGGAATTTGGTCCATTTTAACAAGGTTGCGATGCAAATAAAGGGTTTTGCTGGTTTCGCATTCGCAGGCATGGCCGTGCAGTGGTGTTTCCCACAAGGAATTGCGTTTTTTGATTCTATCCGGATTATGGTCACCCTGGTAATAATAAACTTGGTAAGGTTTTTCTTCCCACAATTGGCATTGAGCCAAAAACGGAAGCAAATAAGCATTGCCCCCATGGGCATTGAAAAGAATGATCTTTTTAAAACCGTTTCGGCCAATTTCGTCCAAGACTCCTTGGATTAAATCAATCAATAATCTCGGGGAGATAGTTACGGTGCCCGGAAAACAGCGTGCTTCGTAAATTTGGCCAAAATAGAACGGCGGAAAAACAACCGCTGATTCTTTTTGAGCAGCCAAGGTAGCCAATTTATGGCCGTTTAAAAAGTCTGTCCCAAGGGGCAAGTGATCGCCGTGGCGTTCGATAACCCCGAAAGCTACGATACAAACACCGGTTTCTTTGACCGCTTGGGCAAATTCTTTGGAAGTAAGGTTTTCCCAATTCATTTCTTTCTCCTTTTCTTATTTCAGTTATACTGCAATATAACAATTGCGCGATTCTTTGGCTTGGTAGAGGGCGATGTCGGTTTCTCTGATAAAATGTTCAACGGAATCGTCTACTTTGGGAATGATGGTTTTGATTCCGATACTGGTAGAGCGGAAACGATATCCGCAAATCAAAAAAACCACAGCCATAGTAATGCTTGTATTTTGTGCCAGTCCGGGGAACTCTTTCTAATAAATCAAGGTCATTTGTACTTTTTGCAACATTCCCTTCTTTTATTATTCCTGAAACAGTTGATAAGGAAATTCTTTCGTTACATAGAAAACTCGATAAACACCTAGCTTTCTATAAATATTATAGCAAAAAAAGCAAAATAATCATACTATATCGAGCTATCAATTTTTATTTTGAGGAAAAATGTTTTTAAGAATTGCTTTAAAACCTATAAAATGGTTTTATTCTTTTTGTATTCGGGAGATTGATTGCAAGGAAGGATTGCGGTTTTAGAAAAGGTTTATCACCTGAATTCCCAACCGAATTTTTGGAAAAGGAATTCAACCGAAATAAAATGACTTTCTTTTTATCAATAAAACTCTCCTTGAGAAGAAAAATTTGTCGATGTTTATTCGTCTACCTTCATTACATAACAGATTATCCGATTTACTTCTTTGAACCCGCACTTTTCGTGAAACCGGCTACTTGCGACATTTTCCAGTTCGCAGTCCGAGGCCAACTCCCGGCATCCGTGTTCTTTCGCCCAATTTTTGGCAAACCGAATCAACTCCGTTCCGATTTGTTTTCCTCGGTATTCCGGTTCCACGTAAATTCCTTCGAGATAAGCAACAGGGCTTGAAGTGGTTCCTTCGACATAGTCATGGCGAAGCGATAAACTGATAAAGCCCACGGGTTTTTTACCTTCGTAATACAAATATTCATAAGGCAAAGAACCTTTTTTCCGTTCCGAAATAAACTCTTCCGCTTCAGTATCCGGCCAGAGTTTGTGACAAAAATTAGCCCATTCGTTTTCGTTTAATTTTTTTACCGCTACGATCATTTTTCACCTTTTGTGTTTTTTATTTTTCTGGATTTTTTATTTTTCCCTTGGGACAAATAAACATCCGTTTTATCTCAGTGATTGATTTTGTTGATGAAACGTTTGTATTTATTGAGGTTTTCCGGCAAGAAAATCGGTTGAACCACAAAATCAAACCGGCCATGCAACCCAAGCTCATTCAATTCCCGGACTAACCGTTGATTCAGTTTAATTAGGTCTATTTCTTTCAATAAGTCCAAAATGACGGTTGCTTCCCCCACTTTTTCCTGGATTACCTGAAATTCTCGGATATCGTCGCTTTCGGTAATAATCCAGCGGGCAAACAAATCAGGGAACACAATCCGTTTTTTGCCTTTTTTGTCCCAAAAATATAACATATCGTCGCTTCGTCCCAAGATTTTTTTGATGGTTCTAAAGGAAGAGCCGCATTTGCAAGGTTCGTCCAAAACAATCATATCATTCATCCGATAGCGGATTAAAGGCTGGGCGGTATTGACCAGATTCGTGACAATCATTTCGTAACCCACAACCCCGGGCTCGGTAATCCGTTTGTGGTTTTGGTCATACAGTTCCACAAACACCAAGTCTTCGTTAATATGAAGTTTTCCTTCCTTGCAACAGGAAGCGATTTGTCCTTCCGAAGCCTGATAAATTTCCAAAACCGGCGCTTTGAAGGCTTTTTGAAACTGTTCTTTGTCGGTTTCGCTCAACACTTCGGCGTACGTGATTACTTTCTTTAATAATACTTTGATTTGGTCGCTTAAAGGCAAAATCGTCCGAAGAAACGACGGCGGCGCCATCAAAACATTGATTTTCTTTCGGTTGATCAAATCGATTGTTTCTTTCGGGTCTGTCATTGTGGATGAGTAGTGCAACTTCAGTAACGGGGCATTGATATTGTTAAAGCCTTGAGAAAAAACACGCAAACAAAAGAGAATTCTTAGCGGCAGATCGCCGATACTCACACCACCGCGAGCCAAAAAGACCGCCGGCAGTCGCTTGGTAAGCGATTTTGGCGTGATGTACAAGCCTTTGTTTCCGGAAGTTCCGCTTGATAAGCCGATGACATATTTGCCGTTGTAATAGCCCAAATAGTCTTTGTTACGTTCTTTGGCAATGGCGTATTCCATTAAGGTTTCTTTGTCCAAACAAACGGTGTTGAGTTCGGAAAAATTATCCATCATTATTTGCTTGTCGATTATCGGCAGTTGATAAAAATCGTTTAAATCGCGGAACTGTTTCCCTTCATAGAGTTTTCGGTAAAACGGACTGTTGGAAATCGCAAAATCATACATTTGCTTAAGCAAATTAAGTTGCAGATTTTCCAATTTCCTCTTATCCAACCGATATTGGTTTTTCTTCAAATAGCGAAAATCTTTAATGAAACTAATCATTTACACCACCCATTAATTTATTCCGCTTGGAAGAATAACCGACTTTAGCCAAAAGTTTGGTCATTATCCATTCCAACCCATAACGATAACCTTTTTTCTCCCAAAACTTTAAAAATAAGCCCCAGAGGATGGCCAAGGTTACGCCATATATTAAGGTGACCGGAATATTGAAATATACAGGATAGATTTGCGTGATAATTAGGTAAATTAAAGCGCTGACAATTTGTTCCAAGAAGAAAGGCGTAAGTCCCGCTACCCCAAAACGCTTGAAAAAAGCAAAGACAAAACAGCTGCGTTTCTTTTCTTGGTCAAAGAACAGCATTGCCAATAGCACCATCAATAAAAACAAACCGATTTGCATTACCATGATGAAATACCAAGTCGGGTCGATGGCTCTTTCCAACATTGTTTCCGGTGTCAGAATGTACCCCGCAATCCCCGCTCCAAGATACCCCAAGCTCACCGGCAAGATCCATTTGACCAATCCTTTTACCGGATTGTGTTTTAATAACAAACCGACCCAAACACCGAACATGCCAAAGGCGAGAAATGGAAAAATCGGATTGTTTTTGTTAACCAACCAATTCAATAAAAAGATTAACCAATAGTTTTTTTCCTGGCGGGCTTCCAAATAAACTTCGTAAAGCGGTATTCGGATATATGATACAACCATAAAGACCGTTGCCATAATCAGGACAAAAATATGGACTTTCGGTTTATCCAATAATTTCTTCAAACCGAACAAAAGCAAAGAAATAAAGATGACGTTAACGCCGATCATTACCAAAGAATCGATATAAAACAGACGGTCAAAGGTCAAAGGCTGAAAACTTCCCTGGCGAATCAACGCCACAAACAAACTTTCATCCATCGAACGGGTTTCAAAATGAATGATTCCCGGTCCCGTAAAAATAAAGTAAAGGTAAGCAATAACCAAAAGCAAGGCTCCTTGGCCAAGCATGTAACCAAGCCGCTTCCTGGGATTTTCCCGACCATAGTTCAAAAAAGAAACCGTATGGGAAATGCCGCTCACAATGGCGAATAACCCCGCAAACATCAACAGAAAGCCGATAACCGTAATAATCGGGCTGGGGTTATTCAAATCGACATCGTAAATGTCTTGATAGAAATAGAATGAGGTATGGAGAATCAAAACAAAAAAGATTCCGAGTCCCCGTAAAAAATCCAAACTGTCATAATGTTTTTTCATTTCATTCCTCGTCAAGAAAATTTTTTTTGTTGTATGATGAACATCTTTTTTATTTGCATTATATCATACTTATGGGGTTTTGTCTATGGAAATTTTATTCTGTTGACTTAATATTAGAAAACAATCATTTTTCGAATAAAGGTTCAGAAAAGCCAGTATAATAATCAAAAAGGAAAAAAACGGAGGGTTTTCGATGACCAAAAAAGAAATCGTCGCCGATCTTTTTATGCTTGTTTTGGGCACCTTGATGCACTTTTTTTACCGGTGGTCCAACCAAAACCCTCTGGTCGGATTGGTTGCGCCGGTCAATGAAAGCGTATGGGAACATTTGAAACTTTTGTTCTTTCCGGGTTTGTTTTTCCTGGAAATAGAATTGTTTTTATCCCCTGAAAAACAGCCGAGCCGCTTAATCAGTTTTGTTTTATCCCAATCGGTCGGTTTGGTTTTTATCCCTTTGGCTTTTTTCGCTTATACCGGGATAATCGGTAAACATTTTTTGTTAATCGATATCGCCATCTTTATCGGAGCGGTCCTTCTAACCAATCGGTTAAAATACCGGATTTTCGACCAAAAAAAGGAGTATCCGCGCTGGACTACTCCTTTCGCAATCATGGTTGTGCTTATTCTAAGCGGCTTGTTCGAATATTTCAGTTTCAATGCGCCGGATTGGCCTCTCTTTACTCCTTAACATTTTTATTTTCGTACATCAGTTTGTCGATATAGCGGTAAAAATCTTCCGCCTGCATTTTCTGGTGCCAATCATAAACCGTATATCCCATATCAAACTTTAGCTGATATGGTTTTTTCTTTTCCGAGTTGAACAGTTCGATTTCCTGTTGAATACATTTTACGATTTTGGCCAGTTCAGCAGAGTCGCTGATATCCAAAATCAGAAAAAATTCGTCTCCCCCGTAACGGGCAATGAAATCGTCCTTGGCGATGCACTTCTTGAGGATTTTTACGCTTTCCTGAAGCGCTTCGTCTCCGATCTGATGGCCGTATAAATCATTGATTTGCTTGAATTTCGTGATATCAATTAAAATTGCCGAAAAACTTTTCCGTTCGGAACTGGTTTGAATTTTGTAACGCAAATAATTGTCCAACTGGCGTCGGTTAAAAACACCGGTTAAATAATCGGTTTTAAGGCTGCGGTCCTGAATATTGAAATAGATTATCAACAAAGCCACCATCATGCCGGACCAATTGTAATTAACCCCGTAATTGAAGTATTGGATGGTAATACCGACAACGGGCGGAACGAAGAAAAGGAGCAGCGAAATAAAATGTTGTTTCTCGATAATCGAACGGTTACGAACAATCGAAACAAAGGAAAATCCGAGTATGATAAAGCTCATGATAACCAAAGTCCCCAAATATTCTCCCCGATAATATACATTGGCTTCATCAATCCAATAGAACCATCCGGTTTTTAGATTGACGGTGGTGAAAATTAAATTGACCGCCAAAGGAAAAATCAGAAAAAGCGAAAGTTTCTTTAACCGTTTCGCATCATTATAGATCTGATAATTGGTATACAAAATCCAAAGAAGGGGTGCCACCGGAGCCAACACATAAAGCAAATAATTGGCAATCCGATTTCCCCATAGGTTAAAATTTCCCGGCAAAGTGTTAAAGTACCAACAAAGGAAATCGACAATCAACATAATGATGTTGGTCAGAACCAAAGACCGATAAAGCACGTAACTCGTAAAAACCTTTTGCGAACGGCTGTACATATTGAAGTAAAGAATGATTAGGATGATTAATGAAATAACCGTGGAATCGAATGTTTTAAAGGTATCCATAATTTTTACTCGTTTTTCGCAGGATAAACTGTCTGCTACTTGCGCATAATCTTTTCGAGCGGTCTTCCTTTTGCCAATTCGTCAATAAGTTTATCCAGCCAACGCACTTTTTGCATTAACGGGTCGGTTATTTCTTCGACACGGTATCCACAGATAACTCCCGTTATCTTGGAGGCATTGGGATTAATTATCGGAGCATTTTCCCAGAATGTGCGATAATCGACCTGTTGAAGGCATTTTTCCCGGATTTCCGGAATGCTGTAACCCGTAAGCCAGGAAATAACTTGATCGACTTCCTCCTGGGTGCGATTCTTGCGTAAAGCTTTTTGGACCAATAAATCGTAAACGGTCGCAAAAGGGATTCGAAATATGCGTTCGTTATTCATTTTCATCATCCTTTTCATTATATATCGAAAATATTATAATCCTTTTTTTAAAATAATTTATTCATTATGCATAAATTTCTGTCTGATTAAAGCTCTTAACACTGGAATTACTTCTTCTTCAAACCAAGGGTTTTGTTTTAGCCAGCCTAAGTTCAGCGGCGATGGGTGAACCAAAGGAAAATAATCCGGCAAATATTTATCGTAATTTTTAACCGTTTCGGTTAAAGTTTTGGCTTTGTCTTTTAAATAAAACTTTTGGGCAAAGCTGCCGATTAAAACTAGGGTTTTCACTTTCGGCATCTCCTTAAACAAAAGGGGATGCCATTTTTCGGCGAAGCCTCGGCGCGGGGGATTATCCCCGTTTTTGCCTTTCCCGGGATAATAAAAATCCATCGGCATATGGGCAATTTTTTCCGATTCGTAAAATTCTTTGCGCGAAAGGCCCAGCCACATTCGCAGGCGTTCTCCGCTTTGGTCGTTCCAAACCATTTTGGTTGCTTGGGCCAACCGTCCGGGAGCCTGCCCGACCAGGACAATTTCGGCTTCCGGACTCACCTTGAAAAGCGGTTCGATTCCCTGGTCGGTAAAAAATTTGTTCATGGAATCGGCCATGATGGCTTGTTTGATTTTTTCGACATCCATTTTGCACCCCTTAATTTAACCGATAAAGAAATCTACTGTTTTGTTGACATTTTCCGACAATATTATACGAGGCAAGGTCAAAAGCAGTTTTTCCCGGTCTGCAAAAAGCGACAACGGAAAAACATCAAAAATCAGATTTCCTTCTTCCCCCGCATCCAAGCACAAATACTCGCTCCCCTCGATTGTTTGGAAATCATCCTTTCCCGAAACTATCCTGACGACAAAATCGAATAAATATGCGGTGGAAAACCCTCCCATATAATCAATTGTAGTATTGGTCAGCTTTTCCGGTGCTACCCCTTGAAAATCCTGAATTTTAATCCGGGTAACATCCAGATAATTGCCTTTGTTACAACCTTTAGCAAAAGATCAAGCCCTAAAGCAAGCAGCAAAATAACAATTCTTTTCATTATTATCTCCTATTTTATTCATGGACTTTCGGATAGGGTTGAACCCTCTTCTTCATTCTTTCTAGGAAAAGAATCAGCCAGACAAAGGAAACGAGAAACATGATTCTTTGCCATAGACCCGCATAATCGGATACTCCGAACATCAGAAGGGAAAATAGCAGAGAAGAAAGAGCGACCAAAATATCCGTAAATTTGTGGAGACGTTTTTGTTCCAAGAAGGCGGCTGAAACGGCCAAGACAATAAAGCAAAAACCGTTAAGACTGGCAAAAACAGAATGCAAACGGTCCAATAAAACACTGTAACCGATTCCCTTTTCAATCGGTGCATGACGAAAAAAACCGGTAAAAATAAAACTGATTCCGAAAAGGGTTAAAACGAATCTGGGTAAAACTAGCGTTTTTAACTTAACCCATGCCTCAATTACACACGATAATCCGATTATCATGAAAGTAATGTTCATTATCCAGGCATTGGAGGTTTTTTGCGCTCCCAATTGGCTGGTAGTATGTCTGAGCAGCGAATAAGAATCATAGCTGAAGCAAGGCAAGACAAACATGACTGCCGTCAACAACAAAACCGCAAAAAAAAAAGATTTCCGGGATATTTTACGTTTTTTTTCATCTTAAATTTCCTTACTTTTTTTGTTTTTAAATTGGCAAGTATTTCCTGATAGCGGAGGGTGGCAAGAGTGCTCGGTCTTCCTTTTTGATAAAAGGCGAACCCTTCAACAACCTTTTATCGGCAGTAGTCCAATAATCCAAACCCAAATCAAAGCGATGAGAAAGGATT
>Ga0116189_1000848_pt1 | contig 25701 bp, 27 predicted proteins | sample AD_JPNTR3_MetaG_FD_89895 | JGI IMG/M metagenome (GOLD analysis project Ga0116189, IMG submission 89895) | Active sludge microbial communities of municipal wastewater-treating anaerobic digesters from Japan - AD_JPNTR3_MetaG | ecosystem: Engineered > Bioreactor > Anaerobic > Digestate | place... | reverse complement strand
TGTCATTTCTGTGGCTGTGTGTCGTTGAAGCTATAGCGGAGGCGCAAAATGGGAATCCAGTAAAACAGAATTACAAAAACAAATAGAATTCCCCCCTTGAGGGGGGTGTTGGTTCGTTTCGTTAAAGACGGAAAGATATTATCTCATAATAAACTGCCAACACCCCCTACCCCCTCAAGGGGGTAATTTACTATTACTTCATCTTGTCATTCCCGTCCCCGCCTACGCGGGAATGACAAGAGGAAAACGGGAATCCAGTAAAATAAAATTAAAAAAACAAACAGAACAAATTTTAATAAACAAAAAAACTTTCTTTTAGGAAAGTATTTTGTATCCCGGCAAGGAATCGAACCTTGATCCAAAGCTTAGAAGGCTTTTGTTCTATCCATTGAACTACCGGGACATTTTTATAATACCAACATTTTATTATGAATTTTAATTTTTGTCAATCTTCTTTTCTTTGTTTACCATGAAATTTTTTATGAATGTTTCTCAATTCTTTGTCTGTAATATGAGTATATATTTGAGTAGTGGTAATAGAACTGTGACCGAGCATAGTTTGTACACTACGAATATCTGCTCCATTTTGTAATAAATCTGTAGCATAAGAATGGCGCAAAGTATGAGGAGTTACAGTTTTGGTGATTCCTGCAGCACGAGAATATTTTTGCACTAATCTTTGGATTGAACGAGAAGTGAGAGGTTCATCATTTTTATCTTTCTTTTTATTTATTTCTTTACTCATTCTTTTGTCATGAGGAATAAAAAGAAAAGGATTGAAATCTTTTCTAATTTCTAAATATTTTTTGAGCCAATATTTAGCTTGTTCAGACATAAAAACTACTCTAGTTTTTCTTCCTTTACCAGTAATAGTAAATTCTTCTTTTTTTAAATTTATATTATCTTTTTTTAATCCAGCTAATTCAGAAACTCTAAGACCAGTAGAAAATAATAATTCTAAAATAGCTTTATCACGATATTTTATAAGGGGGTTTTCATTTATTTGTAAAGGAGATTCTAAAAGTCTGTTTAAATCTGAGCCTTCAAGAAAATTAACTTCTCGATCAGGCATTTTCATCAATTCAATTTTTTCTGGAGCTAAAGTTTGAATATCTCGTTTAGCTAAGTATTTTAAAAAGGAGCGTAGAGCAATAAGATGATAATTTTGAGTATTTTTTTTGAGTGGTTCTCCGTGCACATCTATTAGACGGTTAAGCCAAAGACGATATTCTCGGACTTTTTCAGCAGTAATATCTTTGGGTTGTTTATTTTTTCCAAGCCACCCAAGGAATCTTTTTAAATAAAATTCATAATTTTGTAGAGTTTTGTGACTACGATTTCTTTCTATTTCTAAATGTTCTAAAAATTCAATAAGATATTTAGATAAAGATTTTGTTGTCATAAATTTATTAAAAATTATTTGTTTTTGAAAAATTGAAAATAATTAACAACTAGAATATTACTAATCATATTGTACGACACTATTGATAAAAGGTCAATTTTAAAATAAATTATAAATAATTTTATTAATTTTTATTAAAATTTTGGCTTGACAAAATGGTTTTTTTGTGCTATACTATCTATGTTAAAATAAAAATAAAAACAAAAATATGCAAAATAGTAATGGGGTTTCAGATTCCCCTAGTAAATCTGATTTTTCTTTAGTTTATTATTATCTTTTAGCGGGAATTTCTTTATTAGTAGCAGTTTTTTTCTTTCTCCCCAGAGTAACTCTTGGTTAAAAAATAAAATATACACCATCTCGATAAAAGCGAGATGGTTTTTTTATATCTTTTTTGTTATAATCTTTTTGTATGAAATTAAGAAATTTTTATTTAATTTTACCCAATATTCGTTCTTGTCATAATGTGGGAGCGATGTTTCGCACAGCTGATGCTTGTGGTGTAACAAAATTATTTTTAGTAGGCTATACTTCTTGTCCCCCAAAACCACAAATTGATAAAGTTTCTTTAGGAGCAGAACAATGGATGCCGTGGGAGCATCGAAAAGATTTAAAAAGATTAATTTTAAGTTTGAAAAAGAAAGGTGTAGTAATAGTAGGATTAGAAAAAACAGCTGATAGTTGGCCATTAACTACTGGTCTAAAACAAATAAAAAATGAAGATCTAGCTTTAATAGTAGGAAATGAAGTAGAGGGAATTTCTGCGGAAATTATTAAATTATGCAATTTAGTTGTTCATATTCCTATGTATGGTAAGAAAGAAAGTTTAAATGTTAGTGTAGCAGCAGGGATTGCAATGTATGAAATTAGTAAAAAGTTAAAAATAAAAAGTTGTAAATAGTATAGATAATAAGTAATTTATAAAATTTTTTTGTATTTAATTTTTTATTTTATTATTTTAATAATTATGAAAACAATTGTTTTTGATATTGAAACTGTGCCTCAAGATTTTGATTCTTTAGATGAAGCTCAAAAATATTATTTATTAAAAACTTCAGAAACTGAAGAAGAAAAAGTTAAAACCAAAAATCAAATGGCTCTTTGGGCGCCAACTAATAAGATAGTAGCAATTGGTATGCTATCAGTTGAAACTGGACGAGGAGCAGTTTATTTTGTTTCTCAGGAAAAAAAAGAATTTGAAGAAAATGGTATAAAATATTGGTCTGGTAATGAAAAAGAAATTTTGGAAAAGTTTTGGCAAGCAATTGCTTATGCTAATAAATTTGTTACTTTTAATGGTCGAGGTTTTGATTGTCCAGTTTTGATGTTGCGTTCTGCTATGCTCAAAGTAAAACCAAGCAAAAATCTTATGCCTTATCGTTATAGCGCTGAACAACATATTGATTTACTTGAACAATTAACTTTTTATAATTCTGTGAGAAAGTTTAATTTAGATTTTTTTTGTAAAGCATTTGGTATTCAATCTCCAAAAGCTAGTGGTATAACTGGTCATGATATTGCTCCGATGTATAAAGAAAATAAATTTGAAGAAATTGCTAAATATTGTGCTGGAGATTTGTTTGCTACTCGGGAATTATATTTACGTTGGCAAAATTATTTAAAATTTTAATAGTTGGACAAATGTAAAAATAAATGGGATAATATAATTAGATGTAGTATTTTAGCCTAAAAATAAATTTATGTTTCATGTTCAAGCAAAATATACAATAGATCTTTTTGAAAGAATGTGTAATCATTTACCACCTTTATTACCAAAAGAAGTTGTTAGTGAAACAGAACATGTTTTAGAACAGTTACATAATGATTTTACAGTATCTATTGAAGATATAGAGAAGACAATAATTTCCATTGGTAAAAAAGTTTGGCCATATCAAAAAGCTTTTCAAGAATTTATAGATGTGGCACAAAGAGAAATAGGTGAAAAGTTTTTATTAGGTAAATTATTTCCTAATTTAAAAGATAAATATAAAAAATTAAAAGAATATGGAGTAACCTATTATGATTTGCGTAGTGGAGGACCAATAGATTTTTTTGAAGAAGAAGAAAGATTAATTATTTCTCAATCAATTATTGAAGTAGATCAAGAAATTCAAAAATATGTTCGTCAATTAGTTTTAGGAACAGAACGAAAAAAATATCAGAATTTAATAACTGAATTTCAAAAAAAATTGGCTAAGATAGAAAAAAAATTAGCCAATTTGCGTTCAATAGCTGAAGAAGATGAAGCTGAATATCCTCGTTTAGTAGAAGAAATAAAAGCTCAAATAAAATCTTTTGAAATGGGACTTTGTTTATTAGGTCCTAATATTCAAAATCAAGAAATTTTACAAGCTGAAGAATTTTTTCAAGAAAGAAAAATTGCTAAAAAATTACATCGTTTTAAATAATTAAATAATTATCTAAAATATGAAAAAAGTTTTATTTTTAATAGCTCAAAATAATTATCAACCTTTGGAATATGCTGTACCAAAAGATATTTTAGAATCGGCTGGTATAAAAGTAGTTACTGTTAGCAATCAAGTAGGAATAGCTACTTCAACTGGAAATTATAGTTCAACTAAAGTAGATTTAAGTTTAGAAAATATAAAGATGGATGATTTTGAAGGATTATTTATTATTGGTGGAGCAGGGGCGGTAGAATATTTAGATAATGAAATTGTTTATAATTTACTAAAAGTTTGGCAGAAGACTGGTAAGGCTTATGGAGCAATTTGTATTTCTCCAAGAATATTAGCAAAAGCTGGGGTATTAAAAAATAAAAAAGCTACTGGTTGGAATGATGATGGTAAATTAGAAGATTTATTATTAGAAAATGGCGCTATTTATAACAATAATTCTGTGGTAGTAGATGGTAATGTAATAACAGCAGCTGGTCCTGCCTCAGCAGAAGAGTTTGGAAAAGAAATAGTAAAAGTTTTGCAATAAATAAAAGGAATTGAAAAAAATTAAATAAATTTACTAAAATGATAATTAGGAAAATCAAAGAAAATATAAAATAATTTGCTAATATATTTAGTATAATAAAATTTATAAAAAATTTATAAAATTAAAAACAGCTTATTCAGCTGTTTTTTTCTATCAATTTATTTAATTCTTGTTTTACTTTTTTAATTTCTTCTGGAGTTTTTAATTCTAAATCTTTTATTTCTAATTTTTCTAACAATTTATGAATTGGTATTTTTAGTAATAAAAGTAAGTTAATGTTTAGTTTTTTGTTTTTTTAAATGTTGTTTAGCTTTTTTTACAGTATATTTAATAATTTCTCCAGCAATATCTCTACCAGTTGCTTCAGTTATTCCTTCTAATCCAGGATTGGAATTAACTTCTAATACTTTTGGTCCTGTTTTAGTTCGTAAAATATCTACTCCAGCAATATCTAATTTGCAAGCTTGAACAGCTGCAAAAGCTATATCTTTTTCTTTACGACTCATTTCAGCTACTCTTACTCTTCCTCCAAGATGAAAATTAGAACGAAATTCTCCTTTTTTAGTAGCAATTCTTTCCATAGCGCCAACAATTCTTTTTCCTACTATAAAAACACGAATATCTTTACCACTAGATTCTCTAATATATTCTTGAATCATAATAGGTTGAGAAGAATTATTAGAAGTAAGCAAGTCTAATAAAGATTTTAAGCCTCTTTTACTTTCAACAATTGATACTCCTGAACCATGAGAACCAGTTAAAGATTTTAGAATTATAGGAAAAGAACCAATGTCTTGAGAAATTTCTTCTAAATGTTCTGAAGAGTTGAGAATATAAGTTTTTGGTATAGGAATTTTATTTTTGGTCAATATTTGCATGGTTCTTAATTTATTTTTGGAACGCATAGTAGCATTATAGCTATTAATTACTTTTATTCCAGCCAAACTAAATTGTTTTATTAAACCAGCTCGAAAATCCAAATGTTCATGTAAAAAATTAGGACGATTAAGAAGAATATTTATTTTTACTTTTTTATTTTTTATAAATACTTCTGGTTTTTTATGAAATTTTAATTGACAATCTGTAGCATAAATTATCTCAACAGTGTGTCCGAGTTTTTTAGCAGCATTGGATAATAATTCTAAATCTTTTTTGGTAACAGGACTTAATCGATCTTCTTTTCCAAAAGTTAATATATGTAGTTTCATAAATTATAAATATTTTTTTATAGTTTCTGTTAATATTTGAATAGTGTAATCTAAATCAGATTTACTACGACGCAAGTGCTGACTAATTTCAAATTGAATTGAATAATCATTTCTTCCTTCATGACAATGAAATTGAACAGCTGATTGTCTACTCCAACCAGAATATTGATAACCAACGGTAGTTGTCAGATTATATTTTATTTTTACTTTTTTTTCAAGTTCTTTTTTTATTTTTTTAATAAGATTGATAGGTAAAGTTATTTTACCGTGATTGTCTCCTTTTTCTTTGTGATAAAGACTGCCAAATATTTTATTACTAAAATTGTGATGTTTAGCTCCAGCGCCAATATCAATACCAATATGATCCGATGTAAAACTATGGATATAAATTATTAAGGCTTTATTGTTTAAACTAAATTGTTTGGCTTGGTAAGAAAATTTTTCTATATCTTGAAAAAATTCTTTCATAACTGGATTTTTTTTACTCCAAAGATATTTTTCTTTTTTTTCTGACCAAGTAAGCTCATTAAAATCTTCTACTTGATGAGGATTTTTAAGAGCTTGAGAGTTATTAGGTTTTTTATAAAATTTATTTACTACTAAATAAGCATTTAATTCTTGAGCGAGTTTTTTGGCAATAAAACCACTTTTTAAATCATCTCCTGCAGCATGAGGAGCGACAATAACAAATTTAGAAGAACCAGTTTTTTTATATCCATAATTAGTATTTTCGTTCATAAAATTAAAATATCTTAGGTGTTATCCGAGGATATTTTTGAATTATTTTTTTAACACCAGTAACAGAGAGAAGACCTTTTTGAGCGCCAATTTTTTGAGTTACAGAACCAGCGTTAGCTGTGCCCCAACACATAGCAGTAACAATATCTTTATTTTTAATAATAGCAGATAAAAATCCAGAAGCATAAGCATCACCCGCTCCAGTTAGAGCAATAGTTTTAAGAGGATAAATTGGCATAAAATATTGATTTTTACCATCAAAAGCAAATGACCCTTTTTTTCCATTAGTAATAACGACTATTTTAATACCAAAGTTATGAAGAATTTTTAATAATTCAGGAATATCTTTATTTGTTTTGGTTAGTTTTTGAGCTTCTTCTTTGTTAACAAAAAGAATTTCTGTTTGAGGAAAAAGATTTTTTATTTTATTTAATCCATATTTCATTTGGTAAGAACCGGGATTGATAACTAATTTTGTTTGAGGATTTTTAATTAAATATTTTTCAAGTTTATTTTGGATTTTTTCAAAACCTCGTCCTAATGAAGAATAATAAATATATTTTGTTTGAGGTAATTTTGGCAAAGAATAATGATGTTTTGTGTGATAAGATAAGATAGTTCTTTCAGTTTGATAATTTATAATTATTGAGTATCTTGATTGATGATTAGGTAAAATTTTGAGTAAGTCAGTATTTATTTTATTTTTTTTCAATTCTTCTTTTATAACAATGCCATTAATATCATCACCAATATCAGCTACGATGGCAGTATTTAAACCAAATTTTTTACAACCTACTGCTAAATTAGCAGCATTGCCACCAATTGATTGTTCAGTTTTTTCAAAAGGAATTTTGTCAGCATAATTTAAGCAAAGCAAACATTTTTCGCTTTTTATATTACATTGCAATTTTGCTGATTTTTCATCAATAATGATAAAAGTGTCCACAGTTGGATCACCTATGGTTATAAGATCAAACATAATTATTTTTTAATTTTTTTGTTTTCACGAATAATTTTTTTCAAATCGTATTTTTCTTGTTGATGAATTCCCATCATTATTTCAATAAGTTCTACTGTAGCAGCGACAAACATTCCTAAACAGGTAAAGACAAAAACTGGACTAGAAATAAAAAGCGCATAAATAAATAATCCAAAAAACCCAATTATATATAAGATATCTTGTCTTTTTTCAGATTCTAAAAATAAACCATAAATAATTAAAAAAGTACAAACTATAGCTAAAGCAGTAACAATAATTTCCATATTTAATTGAGGAAGATTGGGTATGAGATTTTCTAATAACATATTGTTTTTTGAATTAAAATATAAATTTTGTATAAGTTGATTGTAATAAAATTATTTATAAGAAGATAAAAATAGAATTTTGAGATTAAATTAAAATCTAATAAATTATCAAGTCAATTTATTTTTACAAAATTACATATAAATAATATTATAAATTATAAGCTAATTATAGCATCTTTGAGAAGAAATAAAAACCCTCTAATATAAGTGTGGGAGGGTTTATTATATTTTATTATTTTGTTTTTGATTTTATTAATTTTTCCATTTATTTATATATTCAATAGCGCTTAGAGCTGCGGTAACTCCTTGTCCAGCAGCAATAGCTATTTGTTTAAAAGGAATATTAGTAACATCACCAGCGGCAAAAATACCGGATAAATTAGTTTGACATTTTTGATCAATAATAATTTCTCCAGCTGGATTTTTTTCAATATTATTTATTAAATTTGAATTAGGAACCATACCAATATGAACCATAACACCTTGAACTGCTAAATTTTTTTGTTCTTCAGTAAGCAGATCTTTATATTTTATACCAGTTACAAATTGTTCTCCAGTAATTTCTTCAGTTTTTGCATTATAAATTATTTCTATATTTGGTGAAGTTTTTACTTTTTCTATTAAAATATCTTCTCCACTAGGAAATCCACTTTTGTTTTCAGGTGTATTTGAATGTAAGGTTAATAAATAAACTTTATTAGCCAATTCACTCATCATAAGAGCAGATTCTAAAGCAGCATTGCCAGCGCCGATAGTAACAGTTGTTTTTCCTCGAAATAAAGGACCATCACAAACAGTGCAATAAGTTATGCCTTTTCCACGAAATTCTTCTTCTCCCGGCAAATTCAAACTTCGTGGATGAATACCAGTAGCAATAATTATAGCTTTAGTTTCAATAATTTGTTCTTCACCATTAAAATTTTTGGCAGAAACAATATAATAATTTTTTTCTGGTTTTATTTCAGTAACTTCAAAACCTTCTTTAAATTTTATGCCATAAGATTCAACATGTTTACGAAAAGTTTGCGCTAAGGCAAAGCCACTAGTTTCAATAATACCCGGCCAATTATTTACTTTTCCAGAGAGACTGACTTCTCCACCTACATCTTTACTAATAATTTCAAAGTTGAGATTTCTACGAGCAGCGTAGATGGCGGCAGAACAACCTGCTGCAGAAGCGCCAATAATAATTAAATCTTTCATATAAATTTTGTAATTAAGATTCCCGCTAACGCGGGAATAAGATAAATTAAAAGTAACAAATTATTATTATTCAGTCAAGCTGTTTATAAGCTGTTCAAAGTAATGAATTTGTTCAGCTGGACTTTTTTCTTGACTAAAAATAGCGCTACCAATACAAAGAGCATCGACTTTGGTTTTGACTAACGCTGGTAAAGTTTTTTCATTGATTCCTCCATCAACTTCTATAAAATGCTCAGGATTATTTTGTTTGAAAGCAATAATTTTATTTAAAGTTTCAGGAATAAATTTTTGTCCTTGTGCTCCGGGAGTGACAGACATAAATAATATATGAGTAAAATTATCAAGATATTCATTTAAAACAGAAATTGAAGTTTCTGGATTCAAAACAATACCTTTTTCCCAACCTTGTTCGTCAATAAAATCAATTATTGACATTAAATCATCTTTGCATTCATAAGGTATTAAAACACGACGCACTTGTTCTACATCAATCCATTTTTTTAATTCTTTTAGAGGATGCTCAACCATTAAATGAAGTTCTAAATCTAGATTAAGATTTTGTTTTTTGATAAATTCTGGATCAGCCCAAGTTTTATTTTTAGAAAAGATTCCATCACCAATATCTAATTGAATTAAATTAGTACAATTTTCAACAGCAGTAGTTTGATTGAGAAAATCTTTTTCATTATTTACTAAAATGGCAGGAATTATTAACATATTATTTTTCTATTTCTTCTATTTTTTTTAATCGACGAATAAATCTAGGATGATTACTAAAATCAGTTGTTAACCAATTTTTAGTGATGACCATTGCAAAATCTTCAGAAAGATTGTCAGCTGCTAAACAAAGAATATTTGTATCATTATCATTTCTCATACTTTTACTTACATTAATATTATAACCAATACCAGCTCTAATACCTTTCACTTTATTGGCTGTCATACAAACACCAATTCCACTACGACAAATAAGAATACCACGACCATTATTATTAATTACTTTTTTTGTTAGAGGTAAAACAAAATCTGGATAATCATCAGTTTCTATATATTCATATGGTCCTAAATCTTCTGGTTTTAGATTAAGTTCATTTTCTAAATAGCGAATTAGACGTTTTTTGAGAGCATAGCCACCATGATCTGAGGCTATAAAAATAGGTTTTTCTTGCCAAGAGATATTTTTCATATATTTTTTTTAAGATAATAAGATTATAACATTTTGTGCTTGTATTGACAAAGATAATTTTTTATGATAAGGTAATTTTGGCAATAGTGCCAAAAGGAGGGAAAGAAAATGGAAAAGATTCATTTGGTACCTAAGGAAAAGGATCCGAACTTTAAAAAGAAACCTGAAAAAGGATTGGAGCCAGCAAAGCACCTTATTACTGTTTTCTCTATAGAAGAGAAAAAAGTGTTTTGCATTGATGAAGAAAATGATGGTTTCAGTTTTTTTAAGGAGGGAATTTATGTTTTATGGTTATCTTCAGAGACTTATGAGTGGGATTTTGGCCACTTATAAGATATTTAACACCGATTTTTGATCGTGTTAATATCTCTTGCGGAGAGGAAACCCAAAAGGTTGGTTTCCAAGTCTTCTTTTTGAAGATTACCAACTTGGAAAAGGAGGTATAACTCATAATTAGTTTACTGGTGTCGCGCTGTGGGAGTATGAATAATACGAAGGACCACCCGATACCGCTCAAGATTTTTATTTATAATAGAGATTTTGAGCGGGAGGAATGGGTGGTCTTTGTGTTTCTATTGACACAGATAATTTTTTATAATAAGGTAATTTTGGCAATAGTGCCAATTGGAGGAAAGAAAATGGAACAGTTGACTTTAGATTTTGAAGAAACAGGATTAAGATCTAACAAAAAGAAAATTTCTGTAAAGTGTTTAAATAGGAAAAAGAAATTTTTTATTGACGAAGAAGGAATGAATTTTCACCTTTTCAAAGAAGGCGAATACCTTCTTTGCGTCCATTCAAGGACTTATGAGTGTAATTTTAATTCACTTAAAAGGTACTTGAAGGAAAAGTACAACAGAGTTGAGTTATATGAAATCAAAGGCAGAAAAGATTATCAAATTTTCTGCTTGGAAATTACTGGTTTAAAAAAGGAGGTATAACTCATAATTAGTTTATTGGTGTCGCGCTGTGGGAGTATGAATAATACGAAGACCACCCGATACCGCTCAAGATTTTTATTTATAATAGAGATTTTGAGCGGGAGGAATGGGTGGTCTTTGTGTTTCTATTGACAAAAATATAGTTTATTGGTATACTGCCAACGTTTTAATTCTTCTGCCTGTATAAGGTAGAATGGACCAATCTGGTATCATGCCCGGATTTTGGCCCATTAAATTTAAGCATGTTATGTTGGACAAAGTAAAAAAAGCAAAATTAATTAAAAAATACCAAACTCATGAAGGTGATACTGGTTCTTCAGAAGTACAAATTGCTATTCTTACTGCTGAGATTGATGAATTAGTAGAACATTTAAAAGCTCACAGCAAGGATCATTCTTCTCGTCGCGGTTTACTTCGCAAAGTTGGTGAAAGACGAAGATTACTTCGTTATTTAAAGAAAGAAAATCCAGCTTCTTTTGAAGAATTGGTAAAGAAATTAAAGTTGAAACAAGCCAAAGCTTTTGAAAAAATTGAAGTTAATACAGAAGATGCTCAAATTAATGATGAAGAAGATGTTATTGAAAAAGAATAAAACTAGAAATCCTTTGAAACACCCCGAGCAACGCGTAGGGGTGTTTATTGATGTACAAAATTTATATTATAGCGCAAAAAATTTACATGGTCGGAAAGTTAATTTTGGTAATATTGTTAAAGAAGCTGTGGCTGGTAGAAAACTGATTCGAGCGATTGCTTATGTGGTGCGAACTGAAAGTAAAGATGAACAGCCATTTTTTGAAGCTTTGTATAATCTTGGTATTGAAACTCGTGAAAAAGATTTACAAATTTTTTCTACTGGTATGAAAAAAGCTGATTGGGATGTGGGTTTGACAGTTGATGCAATCCGTTTATCTTCTAGTTTAGATGCAATAATTTTAGTTTCTGGTGATGGAGATTATTTACCTCTTGTAGAATATTTACAAAAGAGTAGTGGTAAGCAAGTAGAAATAGTAGCTTTTGGAGAAACTTCTTCTCATACTTTATTAGAAGAAGCTGATGATTTTATTGATCTTAGTGCAGAAAAAGAAAAATATTTAATTTTTGATAAACCGGTTCGTTCAACAACAACTAAACCGATTATAAAAAAATCAAGAAGGATAAATTATAGAAATAATAAAGTAGTTAAAAGATAAAATTAATTGGTAATTTTTAATTTGAAAAATAAATTTAAAATTAAAGATTATTAATTAAAGAAGTATGGTATAGAGACAGTAGGTCAAAAGTGAGCCTAATTTAATCCTCACTGATCTAAGTATCTATATCAGCTTCATAGAAAAAAATTTATGAATATCAAGAAATGGTCCGCAAATTGGGCCGGAAAAGAGCTGACTATTGAAATGGGTCGGCTAGCTTTATTATCTACTGTATCTTGTACAGTACAATATGGAGAGACTGTAGTTATGGTTAATGTTACTAAAAGTAAAGAGGAAAAAGTGGGTTTAGATTATTTTCCTTTGTCAGTAGAATTTGAAGAGAAAATGTATGCCGCAGGAAGAATAAAAGGTTCGCGTTTTATTAAACGCGAAGGTCGTCCTAGTGATGATGCTATTTTGTCTGGGCGTTTGATTGATCGAGCGATTCGTCCTTTATTTGACGATAGAATGCGTCACGAAGTGCAAGTAGTTGTAACTACTTTGGCTTTTGATGGTATTAATGATCCAGCGATTGTTGGTTTGATTGGTGCCAGCTGTGCTTTGAGTGTATCACCGATTCCTTGGGCTGGTCCAATAGGAGCTGCTCGAGTTAGTCTTGATGAAAATAATAATTTTATTTTGAATTTAAGTAATAGTGAAATTGCTAATAATAAATTAGATTTAGTAGTAGCTGGTACTCCAGAAAAATTAGTTATGACGGAGGCTGGTATTAAAGAAGTTTCTGAAGATCAAGTTTTATCAGCTATGAAATGGGGTTGTGAACAAATAGCTCCAGTGATCAAGTTTATTGAAAAAATTCAAAAAGAAGTTGGTCAAGAAAAAATTTCTTTATTAAAAACAGAAAATGATTTTTTAACTGATACTCAAGATAAAGAAAAAACTGTTGAACAAGCTAAACAAATTGCTTATGATTTTATTGCTAGTTTGGCAGATAGAATGATTTTTAATTCAGTAAAAATTTCTCGAACAGAAAGAGTAGAAATGATTGATGAGATTAAAAATCAATTAATTGATCATCTTACTGAACAAGGTTTTGATGAAGAATTGCAAAAACCAGTTTTGGATAGAGTTAAAGAATATGTTTGTGATCAAATTAGTAAAAGAATTTTAGATAAAGATCAAAGACTTGATGGTCGTAAATTGAATGAAATTAGAAATTTAGAAATACAAGTAGATTTACTTCCTCGTGTGCATGGTTCGGGTATGTTTATGCGTGGTGATACTCAGGTTTTGTCTGTTGTAACTCTTGGCGCTCCCGGTGATGTACAAACTTTGGATTCTATGGAAGAAGAAGGAACCAAGCGTTATATGCATCATTATAATGATGCTCCCTATACTTATGGTGAAACAGGGTTTATGCGTGGACCAGGTAGACGAGCGATTGGACATGGCGCTTTGGCAGAGAGAGCTCTTGAGCCAGTATTACCAGCAGAAGAAGATTTTCCTTATGCGATTCGTGTAGTATCTGAAGTATTAGGTTCTAATGGTTCATCTTCTATGGCTTCAACTTGTGGTTCTTCTTTGTCACTTATGGCTGCAGGAATTCCAATTAAAAAACCAGTAGCAGGTATTGCTATGGGCTTGGCTTCAGAATCTGATGAAAAGGGTAATATAATTAGATATAAAGTTTTGACAGATTTACAAGATGTGGAAGATGGAGTTGGAGGAATGGATTTCAAAATTACTGGTACTACTGAAGGCATTACTGCAATTCAAATGGATACCAAGACTCATGGTTTAACTTGGGAAATTGTGGAAGAAACAATCAAGCGTTCCAAAGAAGCTAGATTAGAAATTTTGAAAAAAATGTCTAGTGTTATTTCTGAACCAAGAAAAGAATTGTCTCCTTATGCGCCTCGTATTGAAATTATTAGAATCAATCCAGAAAAAATTGGAGATTTGATCGGTCCTGGTGGTAAGACTATTAAAAAAATTATTGATGATACTGGAGTATCTATTGATATTGAACAAGATGGTCGGGTGATGATTACTTCAAATGATGCTGAAGCAATGGCTAAAGCTATTAAAATTGTTGATGATATTACTCACGAAGTAGAAGTTGATGAAATATATGAAGGTGAAGTAGTTCGTTTAGAAGATTTTGGAGCTTTTGTAAATATTTTACCGGGTAAAGATGGATTAGTTCATGTAAGTGAAATTGCTTGGACTAGAACTAATAAACCAGGTGATGTTTTGAATCTTGGTGATAAAGTAAAAGTAATTGTAAAAGAGATTGATAATATGGGAAGGATAAATCTTTCTATGAAAGCTCTTTTGCCAAAACCAGAAGGTTATCAAGAAATGTCACAAAAACCTAAATTTGTTCATAGTAATAGAGGTGGTAATGATCGTCGGGGTGGAGGTAAAAAATCATTTTTTAAGAAAGATTTTTAATAAAAAATTTAAAAAAACAAGAAAAACACTCTAGAAATTGGAGTGTTTTTTGTTTTTTATTATTAAATAGCTTTAGCCTATTTTAGGATTTTAGAAATGGTGAAACGGGAAGTTTTTTCTTTTTTTTTTGGGAATATTTGTAAATTACAAGTTTATGTAGGAGAAGTGAGGTGTTTTTGTATTGACAAAAAATATCTTCTATGTTATATTTATTTATCACGTTGGGAATGTCTCCTGACCTCTAATGTTTATGTTCTTTATTAAAAGGAGTTAATCATGATATCTTTTCGTCGTATTTTTATGTTAGTGTCTATGGTTGTGGTGGTGGTATTGTTCTCGTTCAACGCTTTAGCGGAGAACAAGACATATGACAATCAGGTACGAGTCCTTTTTCATACAGGTTTACAATTTCAGGAAAAAGTAGGCCTTTCGGCTCACTTTATTCCGGGAGTGAACCTACTCAAGGGCTTTTCGCCCCTGATGTACCTGAATGTAGATTGGTCTCCCAATCCTTATGTGACGATCTCCCCAGTCATCGGTTGTGACTTCACCAATAAAGAGGTGATCGTCGCAATTCAAATTGCTCCTCGTTATAAAAAGTTTTACGCTTGGATCAATTTTGAAATTCAGCCACAGAGCTTGTTCGTGTATTGGTTCGGTCAGATTCAGTACAAGGTCTTGCCTTGGCTTCACATCGGATTGGAGGAGGAATCGTGTGGTAACTTTCACGAGCCAAAGAAGATGTCTCACGGTGGTGGACCAAACATATTGTTTCGGTTCACGGACTACGCTGGCGTGGATATTGCGTTCCACGCTCGTAAACAAGATGGAGACATTTACGGTGAACTTCTTGCCCGTTTGCACCTTTTCTTTTTTGGGAAGTTAAAGGTGCCGGAACCGAAAAGTTCGTAGAAAGTTCTTTAAAAAGAAGGAGGAAAGATTTATTTGGGCTAATCACCCACGTGGACCGGCACGTAAAATCCGGCATTGTTGTAAAAATTAATTTTAGTTTTTAGAACGAAATAAAGAATTCTTAGCTAATCAGTTAAGGATTTTTTATTTAAGATGTATTTTATTTGTTTGATCTGTGTTTTGTTTTATTTTTATAATTTTATTTTATTGAATTACTACCGGAGTTTATCCTCGCGTAGGCGGGGACGGGAATGACAGGTGGGTTTTTGCGGGAATGATAAGTGGTTTTGCCAACACTCCTCCGCCTTCGCTGAAGTTATAACGAGACCGACCAACACCCCCCTGCACCCCCCTTCCGCCTTTAGCGAGACAGGCAAGGGGGAATTATTATTTTTTCTTGTCATTCCCGCGACACACAGTCACAAGAATGACAGGTGGATGAAACATCATTCTTTTAATATGTGTTAGATTAATACAAAAATTTTTCAAAAAATATAATTTGTGTTATAATTATTTTTAATTAATTAATTTTTTATAATAAAAAAATATATGGAGGAGAAAAAAATACAAAACAAAAATGTTTTGTTTTTATTTTTAATAATAATTATTTTGATTGGCGGTTTTTTGGTTTACAATAATTTTAACAATAAAGAAGAACAAAAAATTGTTGTAGAAAAATCACCAATTAAAATTACAAATAATGATGATGGAACAAAAACGGTGAGGAATGTGGATGAAGATGTTCAATTAATTGTTGGAGAGGAGTGGGAAGTAACAAAAAATTCTGGTTTATTAGTAAATGTTTTATTTCGTGGTGAGGAACAACCTAAATTTGATACAGATTTTGTTGATGGTATTAATTTTTCTATAAAAAAATTGTCTTCAAATGTGGAGTTGGATATTAAAAAATGGCTTTTAAATAATTCTCAATATAATAAAACAGAGATAGATAAAATGGAAATAATAAATATTAAAAATGTTGATATGGTAAAAATAAGTCAAGAATTTAATGATGAAGAGTATTTACCAATTAATTTTGTAAATCAGCGTTTTGATTATCTTTTTAATGATGAAAATTATTTATTAGATTATAGTTGTGATATTTTATCTGAAATTTCTAAGATTGATGATTATAAAGATAAATGTGAAGAATTAATTAAACAAAATATAAAATAATATGATTAGGAGGATAACTTTATTTTTTGGTATTATATTTTTTTATAATACTTTTTTTATACAAAATATAAATGCAATTTCTTTGGATTTAAAAATTCCATTTCCTAAAAATGAAAGTTGGTTAGTAACACAAGGTTATGATGGGGATGGTTGGGGTTCTGGTAAACCTACTCATAATTCTTCTAGTAAAGATAGATTTGCTATAGATTTTTCTTTACCCGGTGAAAGTGATTATAATAAACAGGTTTTAGCTGTTGCAAATGGTATTATTAGTATTAAAGAATCAAAAGTAATTGACAAAATTACAGGAGATATAAAATATACTGGTTACGGTAAGTATATAGACATTGATCATGGCAATGGAATAATTTCTCGTTATGCTCATTTACTTAGCTTTTCAGTAGAAGATGGGGAAATGGTTAAACAAGGTCAATTAATTGGTTATTTAGATAGTACAGGATATAGTTCTGGTTCTCACCTTCACTTCGCTATGTATCAAAAAGATGCTAAGGGAAATTTACAACCATATAAACCTGAACCAATGTCTGGATATACAAATTTTCAAGCTGGAGAATGGTATGTTTCAGATAATGAATTATATGATCCAAATAAAAAAGTAGAACAAGTTGTTGAACAACCACAAGAACAAACAAAATCTTGGTGGAATAAAGTAAAAGATTTTTTTAATTTTAATAAAGATAATATTAATTCAGAAAATTCTCAAGAATTAAAAGATAATACCCAAAATACAGAAATAAAAATAGATTATGAAAACAAACAAGTAGAAACAAAAACATATAGTTTGACTTTTATTAATTCTAATCAAACTGTAGAAGTTAAACCCGGTGAAGAATTAAAAATAGAAGTAAAAGTGAAAAATATAGGTACGGCTATTTGGAAAAAGGGAAACATTTCTGCTAATGTAGTTGGTGGTTTGACAAAAAATTCTGAATATCATCATCAAACTTGATTGACTTCTCTTCGTCCAGCTCTTTTGGATCAAACACAATTAACTCCAGGACAAATTGGAAGTTTTTCTTTTATGATTAATACTCCAAATAAAGTTGGTAATTATCTTTTTAAAATTCAAGCAGTAAGATTGGATAATAATTTTTCTTTTATTCCAGAAGAATTTTGGAATATTAATATAAATGTAGTAAATAATGAACAGAAAGAAATTTATGTTGAAACACCAGTAATTTCTGAGAAAGAGGAAATAGTATCTGAGAAAAAAGAAAATTTTTTAAAAAATAATATTGTAAAAGATACTGTGGAAATTATAAAAGAAGTAGTGGGAAAAGCAGTAGATACTGTTAAAGAATTTTTTTATTATGGTGGTGGAGGAGGAAGCAGTCAACCAATTATTGAAGATTCATCAAATAATTCAACATTAGATAATGTAACTACAACTACAATGGAAATTTCTACAACTACACCAGAGGTAGTTGAGGATAATATTCCACCAGAAATTCCTGTAGTTTATTTAAATCAAAGTGGTTCTACAACTTTGTGTATAAATTGGAATTCTCCAGATGCTTCAAATTATGATATTGAATATAAAACAGAACAAGATGATTGGCAAACTATTGCTTTGAAAACCACTTCAACTGAACATCAATTTGAGGGAGAAAAATTACAGAGTTATTATTTTCGAGTGCGAGCTTATGATGAGGTGGGTAATGTTTCAGATTGGAGCAATGAAGAAAAATTAATTTTGGATTGGTCAAAAAGTGTTGTAATAAATGAAATTGCTTGGATGGGAACTAGTCCAGGAAGAGATGGAGTAATTGATGAATGGATAGAATTATATAATAATACAGACAATGATATTGATTTATCTAATTGGCAGATTTTAATTGATGATAAATCATTACAAATTAGTAGAATTATCAATCCCATTATACCAGCAAAAGGATATTTTATTTTAGAAAGAACAGATGATAAGACAATTTTAGATATAGATGCTGATATGCTTTTTATTAAGGAAATTAATGATGATAAAGGTAAAATTACTTTGAAAAATAATTTTGGAGAAATTATTGATGAAGTAGATTGTAGTGATGGTTGGTTTGCTGGTTCAATTTTGAATAAACAATATCGTAGTATGATGCGAATTGATTCAACTTTACCGGGTAGTTGGAGTAGTAATTGGCAAACAACATTAGGAGTTGATCCAGTGGCAAGAGTTAATGGAGGTGGAAATATTTTTGGTTCACCAAAACATAGTAATCAAGGTAGTTGGTCATTAGCAAATTTAAAAGTATATTATTTGGAACAGTTTGATGAAAATAATGTTTTGGTTTTAAAAATTGAAAATAGTCCATATATTTTTGATTCTGTTGAAATTCCTGTTGGTTATACATTAAAGATTGATCCGGGAGTTGTATTATATGGTAAAAGTAGAGATTCGTATATTAAAGTTAAGGGTAATTTAGAAATAAATGGTGAAGAAGATAATCCAGTAGTTTTTACTTCAGCTTTGGATAATAATTATGTTAAAAATAATTTCTCCTATCTTAAGGGTAATCCACAACCAAGTAATTGGTCAAGAATTGAAATTGAACCAGGAGGTAATTTAATTGCTAAACATGCTAAGTTTTTTTATGGAGGAACAAAGTTTTTTATTCCTGGAGGGTTTGTATTTGGTGGAAAATTTGTTTCCAGAGTAATAAGTAATCTTGGAGGAATAGTTGAATTGGATAATGTAGAATTTAAAAATAATTATATTGATACTGATCCTAATTATTTAATGTATAGTGCAGTTATTTGGAGTGAAGCACAAGCTGGTAATAATGTTAGTACTACAGTTGTTAATTCTTATTTTGAAAATGGTTCAGTGGCTATTAAAGATATGAATAATGTAAATTATAATTATCGAGTGTATCAAAAAGTTCATAATAATGTTTTTAGTAATTTTACTTCTGAAAAGGGAGCAATTCAATTTGGTGACAGTCAAGTTGATGTTAGTTCTAATACTTTTTTGAATGGTACTAATAATATTCTTTCTAGAATTGGTTGGACTTTAGAAAAAGATGAGGTTTTATCTAATGATATGGAATATCATTTTAATTCACTTTATATTCCTGAAGGTACTACTTTATTTATTAATCCGGGAGTAAAAATAAAAATGAATGGTAGTAGTATTACTGTTAGAGGAAGTCTTGAAGCTATGGGCACACCTGATGAACCAATTTCTATATCAAATCAAAAAGGATATAGTTGGGGTTTTTTAAAATTTATAAATTCTACATCTTCATTAAATTATGTGCAGATTAGTAGAGGAGGTTTGTTACATTTAGAACAAATTTCTATGGTTGAAGCAGAAAATTCTAATTTAAGTTTTGATCATGTAAATTTATTCAATCCAGCTAATGATAATCATATCTTACATTTAAAAAATTCTAATATTTTTATGTCTAAGGGAAATCTTTATAGAAGTGCTTTTACTTCTAATTCTAAAGGTATAAAGGCTGAAGGAGGATCATTAGTTTTAGATAATGTTAATTTTAATGGTTTTGGATATGCGATTAAAATATACAAGGAAGGATCCTTAGTTTTAAAAAATATGAATGAGGATAATTTTCAGAATATTTTATCGTTTAAATGGTGGCCACAAACAGCTTGGAGTTTTGCAAGTTCTACATAAATAAATATAAAAACCACCAGACTAAAGTCCGGTGGTTTTTTACTTTTCTTTTTAATAAAACACTATTCATTTAAATTTATTCTATTTATTTTTTTAAATAAAAAATATTAAATTGCCAAAATTATTAAAAAAATGTTATAATAAAAATCTAATTAATTAAATTTATATAAATATGAGCTTTTTAGGAACATTATTGGTAATTATCTTGGTTATAGTATTTATTAGTATTCGCCAAGTCAATCAATACCAAAGAGGAGTTAAATTTATGCTGGGAAAATATGTCAAAACTATTGAACCCGGTTGGAGAATTGTTCTTCCTATTGTACAAAGTATGACTAAAGTAGATATTCGTACCAAAGCTGTGGATGTGCCTTTACAAGAAGCTATTACCAAAGATAATGTCTCTGCCAAAATCAATGCTGTTATTTATTACAAAGTATCTGATGCAGCTAAAGCTGTGTTAGAAGTAGAAAATTTTTGGTATGCAGTTTCACAACTTGCTCAAACTACTATGAGAAATGTAATTGGAGAAATGGAATTAGATGAACTTCTAGCTAATCGTGATGGAGCTGCTCGCAGAATTAGAGAAATTGTTGACAAAGCTACTGATCTTTGGGGAATAAAAGTTGAAGGTGTTGAACTCAAAGATATAATTTTACCAGAAGAAATGCAAAGAGTAATTGCTAAACAAGCTGAAGCTGAAAGAGAAAGGCGTGCAGTAATTATTAAATCTGGTGGAGAAGTAATTGCAGCTGAAAATCTTGCCAAAGCTGCTCAAATGCTTCAAAGTCAAACCGGAGCACTACATTTGCGTACTCTAAATACTTTAAATGATCTTAGTTCTGATCAATCCAATACAGTAATCTTTGCTGTGCCTTTGGAAATTTTACGAGCTTTTGAAAGAATTGGAAAATAATAAAATAATTATAATAAAACCAGCTTAAATTTATGAGCTGGTTTTATTGACAAAACTATTTTTTTACATTATAATATTTTCGTTCTTTTATCAAGAAATATAATGGGGTGGCCATGGTATAATGGTTATTACTTCGGGTTGTGGTCCCGACAATACGGGTTCAATTCCCGTTGGTCACCCCAGTGTATTTCTTCTATATAAAAACCTAAAAAACTACAAAATTCAATACGGGTTCCCTGCCTGCCGGCAGGCAGGAATTCCCGTCTCTGTTCATCTTGTTATTCTTTTTTATTGATTCCTCCCTTAAAAAAGGAAATTTATTATTCTTTCTTATATTATATTTACTGGATTCCCGTTTTGCACCTTCGCTAAAGCTACGGCGAGACGAGCCAACACCCCCCTGCACCCCCCTCAAGGGGGGAATTAATACTATTTCTTTTTTGTCATTCCCGCTCTCTTCTTGTCATTCCCGCGACTGTGTGTCACTGAAGCTTTATTGAAGATGCAAGGCGGGAATCTAAGAATCTACAATATTTTAATTAATTTTTTAGTAAAACATTATTTTTTTAATCTGTGTTTTATTTGTTTTTATAATTCTGTTTTACTGGATTCCCGTTTACACGGGAATGACAGGTGGTTTGCCAACACCCCTCCGCCTTCGCTGAAGTTATAACGAGACCGACCAACACCCCCCAACCCCCCTCAAGGGGGGAATAATAAGAACCCCATTCCGTTATTTTGACGAGACAGGCAAAAAAATATTATTATTCTTTTTATTATAATAAATTTAAAGATGACAAATAATTGATGATGAATTATAATAATAGAGATATGAAATTACTTATTCTTTCTGTGGCTGCAGGAGCTGGTCATGTGCAAGCTGCCAAAGCTATAAAAAAACAAGCAAAACTAGATCATCCTGATTGGTTAATAGATCACATAGATTGTTTAGATTTTTTGTCTTTACCTCCAAAAAAAATATTTTTTGATTCTTATGGAGTAATCACTAAAAAAGCTCCTTTTCTCTGGCGTTGGATTTTTAATATTTTTAATAAACCTAATGTTAATAAAATTAGTGATAAAATTTTTAAAAATTTAATACTTTTTTATACTGACAAAATAATAAATTATATCAATGCCATAAAACCTGATATTATTATTTGTACTCATCCAACTGCCACTAATATTATTTCTATTCAAAAAAAGAATCTAATAAAAAAACCAAAACTTTGGACTGTAATAACTGATTATGAAATGCATTTATTTTGGGTAAATAAAGAAAGTAATTATTTTGTACCAACTGAAAAAATAAAAAAAGAGTTAATTGAAAAACACGGTTTAACTCAAAAAAATATTATTGTTTCCGGTATACCAATTGATAATATTTTTTATCAAGAAGAAAATAGTGAATTTTTGAAAAATAAATATAGTTTAGAAAAAAATAAAACTATTCTTATTCTTTCTGGTGGTCAAGGATTGATCCGCGCAGATAAAATTGTTAAAGAAATAATGAAAAATAAAAATAATTTAAATTTAGTGGCTATTGCTGGAAAAAATATAAATTTAGAAGAAAAATTAAAAAAAATAAAACCACCTAAAAATATTATTTATCGTCCACTTGGCTGGACTAACCGAGTAGCTGAATATATGAAAATGGCTGATATTATTATCACCAAACCAGGAGGCATGACTGTTACTGAGTGTCTTACATTACGCAAACCTTTAATTATTATTAAACCCATTCCTGGACAAGAAGAAGGTAATGCTAATTTTTTACTAAAAAATAATTGGGCAGTAATTTGTAAAAAAAATAAAGAAATAAATAAAATAATAAATTCTCTGACTAAACAAAAACTGGCCAGCGATTGGCCAGTCAAAAATAGCGCAAAAATTATTATTGAATCTATTTATCCTACTCAGTAATTTTCAAATTTTGTTTAATATAAATTTACTGCCTACTATAAACTTGATATTCAAAAATTTCTTTATCTCTAAAATAAATTATAATTATTATTACCAACCAAAAATTTTTCTCAAACCCGGTTTAGTATAAAATTCACTACCCACCATACCAGTTTCTATATCAAGAGTTTTTCCATCTATAGGATACTTAGTAGTTGCAGTTACCAAAGATTTGGAAATAAAATAAGTAATACTAAAAGCTCCTAAACATAAAATCACGCCAATTGAAGAATATAAAATTATTTTTTTAGCCTTGCTAGTCTTTTCTTCATTTCCACCAGAACTAAACCAAAGAAATCCAGCATAAAAAGCTACAGCAGTAAAAATTATTCCCATAAAACCCGTAGCGCTAGCAATTATTTTGGCAATAACATAACGCGGATCAGACGCTGGTCCATAACCAGCTCCATCTGGTCCAGCTGTGGCTGATAATTGCTGATCAAGTTCTGAAAAATATCCCGCAGCTTGAGTTTGAGCTACAAAAAATATTATTGAAATAATTGTCAAAAATATAAATAAAAATTTCTTCATAAAACTTTATAAATAAAAATCTTCTGTAGGTATATTGGCTGTATTAATCGTACTACTTATAAACAAAACAATTGCATAAGAAGCCAAAACAATTAATAAACCAATCACTGAAGCTTTAACTATTTTTGCTCCTTTTTTAGCTTTTTCTTCTTCTCCTTGAGCTGTCAAATAAACCATTCCTCCATAAAATATCAAACCTGTAAACATTATTCCCACAGCTCCTAATGCCATATTAATAACATTTACTACAACTTCTTGAGGTTTTACAGCAACTCCTAAACCAGCGCCTTGTTCACTAGCAGCAACATTTACTTGTGTCATAGCTACATCACTCAAATTAGCTGTTTCTACAAAAGAAAAAAAGCCAAACACAAAGATAAAGAAAATTGATAAAATAATTATTTTTTTTGTCATAAAATATTTATCTAAACAAGTCCAAAAAACCAGAAGATTGTCCTGTACCATGACTAATAACCAAAGGAACAAAGTAATTGGTAATACTATAAGCAGAAACAACAATTAACAAACCAATGATTGAAGCCATAATAATTTTCTGAGCTTTTTTGATAGGTTCTTCTTCACCTCTGGCTGTCATCCAAAGAATTCCAGCATAAACCATAAGAGCTAAAAATATTACTCCCATAAAAGACAAAGCAATACGAATTACCATACCTACTGTTTGAGACAAAGTATAATCTGTTACTGTCTCTGGAGAATAACCAGCCACACCTGCTGTTTCAGTTAAAAGTTGACTGCCTAAATCTATAGCAAAAGTAAAACTAGGAAAAATAACTAATAAACCAAGAATAATAAATAAAAATATTTTTTTCATATTTATCAATTAAGAAGTAAAGCGCGCTACTACTAACCTAGTGATAGCATAAGCAGAGATCACTAATATTAAACCAATAATTGAAGCAGTGATAATCTTTTTAGCTTTTTTAACCGGTTCTTCTTCACCTCTAGCTGTCATCCAAAGATAACCAGCATAAATCATTAAAACCATAAAAATCAATCCTACAAAAGCCAAAGCCGTATTTATTCCCACACCAATAATCTTAGAAAGATCATTATCATCAGCTGTTCCTGCTTGAATACCTGCTTTATTTAAATTATCAGTAGCATCACCTAGACCAACAGCCAAAGAGATGTTTGGTAGCAAGATCATTATTGCCATTAAAAAAATAATTAATTTGTTTTTCATAAAAATTTTAATTCATTTTTAATACTTAAATTATTTAATAAAACACTACTTGTTTTTATTCATTCTATTCTTTTAATCCTTATTCTATTTGTTTTTGTAATTCTGTTTTACTGGATTCCCGCTCTCCTCTTTGTCATTCTCCACTTTTTTATTCCCCCTTGCCTGTCTTCGCTGAAAGCGGAAGGGAGTACCTATTATTCCCCCCTTGAGGGGGGAATTACTACTATTTCTTTTTTGTCATTCCTGTTCTCCTCTTTGTCATTCCCGCGAAAGCGGGAATCTATTCAAGGCGGGAATCTATTTAAGTCAAAGCGAGAATCTATAGCATCATAATTAATTTTTAAATAAAACATTATTTTTTTAATCTGTGTTCTATTTATTTTTTAATTTTATTTTACTGGATTCCCGTTTACACGGGAATGACAGTTGTATTAAACATTATTTTTTAATCTGTGTTCTATTTATTTTTATAATTTTATTATTCTTTCTTATATTATATTTACTGGATTCCCGCCTACGCGGGAATGACAGTTGTATTAAACATTATTTTTTTAATCTGTGTTCTATTTATTTTTTAATTTTATTTTACTGGATTCCCGTTTACACGGGAATGACAGGTGTATTTGTCAACACTTCTCTTGTCATTCCACCCTTTATTCCCCCTTGTCTGTTTTGTCAAAATGACGGAAGGGAGTACCTATTATTCCCCCCTTGAGGGGGGTTGGGGGTGTTGGCTCGTATCACTGAAGACAGAGGAGTATTGGTATTCACCCACATTTGTAAACTAATTATTATATTTTCAATATTATTTAATATATCT
>Ga0116189_1000847_pt1 | contig 25706 bp, 18 predicted proteins | sample AD_JPNTR3_MetaG_FD_89895 | JGI IMG/M metagenome (GOLD analysis project Ga0116189, IMG submission 89895) | Active sludge microbial communities of municipal wastewater-treating anaerobic digesters from Japan - AD_JPNTR3_MetaG | ecosystem: Engineered > Bioreactor > Anaerobic > Digestate | place... | reverse complement strand
AGGTGGCAAGACATGAAGATGGCAGTGTTCTTAGGCTGTACAGTGCCTGTACGGAACTTGAGTTATGAGTTGTCCGCCAAACGCGTGGCCGGAGAACTCGGACTCGAGCTTGTGGATATCCCGGAATTCAGTTGTTGCGGGTATCCCATAAAATCTGTTCACCACGAGACCGCGTATCTCCTGGCAGCAAGGAACCTGGCGCTTGCAGAGGAGAGAGGGTTGGACATATGCACGCTCTGTAGCGCATGCACGTCTGTTCTGACTGAAGTGTCTTACGAACTTGCCACAAATGAGGCATTACTTGATGCGACATCCGAAACCTTGGGGATGTTGGGCAAGAAGTACTCAGGCAAGGTCCGGGTAAAGCATTTTGTGCGTGTTCTCTATGAGGATGTTGGACTTAAGTCCATTGAGAGGGCGATAAAACGACCTCTTGACATGTTTCGTATCGCGTCCCATTATGGGTGTCACTACCTGAAACCCTCCAAAATATACGACAGGTTCGATCACCCTGAAGCGCCGGAGTCGCTGGATAGGCTTGTCTCTGCAACCGGCGCTTTTGCAGTTGATTACCGGACAAAAAAGGATTGTTGCGGCGGAGCAATCCTTGGGGTTGATGAAGAGACAGCGCTTTCCATGGCGAGGGCGAAGTTGGATGATATCAGCGACAGAGGGGCAGATGCCATTAACCTTATCTGTCCTTTTTGCTCTGTAATGTACGGGGCGAATCAGCGAAAGATTGCAGCTAACCACAATGTCAAGTACGACCTACCTATTCTCTATTATCCGCAGATTCTCGGACTGGCAATGGGAATCAGTCATGAAGAGCTAGGACTCATGCAGAATCCGATTAGGCCCAGGGCACTCCTTGCGAAGATTTCATAAGGACGGTGCATGCCAGGCATGCTACAAGATGCGGGAAGGGAGCCGCGAATAGGCGTTTACATTTGTCACTGCGGTCTTAATATTGCAGGTGTGGTGGACGTCGAGGCGGTGAGGGAGAGCGCAAGGTTTCTTCAAGGTGTAGCAGTGGTAAGAGACAACCGCTATACGTGTAGTGAAGTAGGCCAGAAGGGCATTGCCGATGACATTAAGGAATTTAAGCTCAACCGTGTAGTCATCGCCTCCTGTTCACCAAGGCTGCATGAGAAGACGTTCAGGACTCTTATGGAGAAGTCGGGACTCAATCCCCATTTGCTCGAGATGGCGAATATCAGGGAGCATTGTTCATGGGTTCATTACGATGACCCCGTCGCTGCCACCCAAAAGGCTAAAGACCTGGTGCGTTCCTCTGTGGCACGGGCAAGGCTGCTTCAGCCCCTCTTGCGGACCAAAGGGCAAGTGCTGCCTGAGGTCATGGTAATCGGCGGGGGTGTTGCAGGCATTTCTGCTGCTCTTTACTTAGGAGGCATGGGGATAAAGACATACCTTGTGGAGAAAGAACCTTCTATCGGCGGACACATGGCAATGTTGGACAAGACTTTTCCTACCCTTGATTGCAGCCTGTGTATTCTCTCTCCTAAGATGGTAGAGGTGGCTGAATGTGAGAATATAAAGATTTTGAGTTACTCCCAGGTTGAAAAGGTTGAAGGGCAGGTAGGGAATTTCCGAGTCCAAGTAAGAAGGAAACCCAGGTATGTGAATGAGGACAAGTGCGTCGGGTGCGGGGACTGTGTAGCGAAATGCCCTGTTAAAGTGAATGATGAATTCAATCGTAATATGGGAACACGGAAGGCAATTTACATCCCTTTCCCACAAGCGATTCCCCCTGCTTATGTAATTGATGATGAGAATTGCAGATACCTTACCCAGGGTAAATGTAAAATATGTCAGGCAGTTTGCCAGCGGGGAGCTATCGAGTTTGATCAGACTGATCAGACAGAGACAATTGAAGTAGGGGCAATCATTGTTGCAACCGGCTTCGAGCCGTATGACCCGAGGGGCCTTCCTGAGTACGGGTACGGCAGATTCCCCAATGTCATAACCAGCCTCGACTTTGAGAGGCTGATTTGCGCTGACGGTCCTACTTACGGCAAGCTGAAGAGGCCGGGAGACAGCACGGTCCCAAAGAGGGTCGCGTTCATCCAGTGTGTCGGGTCCCGCGATCAAGCCACAGGCTGCGCAGGATATAGGCTTGACGGAGGGACAGGATCCCGAGGCGAATCAACAGACCCTAAGCCCTATTGTTCCAGGGTATGCTGTATGGTCACGGCCAAACAAGCGTTTATGGTGAAGGAGAAGCATCCTGACGCTGAAGTGTACGTCTATTACATCGACATGAGGACCGCAGGAAAAGGATTCGAAGAATTCTATCAGCGCGGTAGGCATGAAGGTATCGTATTCTTGCGCGGCAGGCCCGGGGAGGTTGAGGAGAAAGAGGACGGGTGCCTGAGGATTATTTCAGAAGACCTTGATTCCGGGTGTATCCTTGACCTTACCTTTGATATGGTTGTGCTGGCGCAAGGGCTTATTCCCCCAGGCGGGCTTGGCGAATTGGCTCAGAAGATGAACTTGTCTCGCAGCGAAGACGGATTCTTAATGGAAGGTCATCCTAAGTTGCGGCCTGCCGAGACTGCGATAGACGGGATTTATCTTGCAGGATGCGTACAGTTCCCCAAGGATATTCCTGACAGTGTAGCCCAGGCAGGGGCGGCTGCAGCTGCAGCCGCGGTTACTTGTTCGAAAGAGAGCATCGAAATAGACCCTCTTGGCCCAGTGATAGACGAGGCCTTGTGTATTGGGTGTAGGCTTTGTGAAGTGCTCTGCCCGTACGGCGCCATTAAGGTGGAATTTACTGACAAAGGTCCTAAGGCGGAATCCATTGAGGTGGCTTGCAAAGGGTGCGGCGTGTGCGGCGCTTCTTGTTCCACCAAGGCAATTACTATGAAGCACTATACAGACAGCCAACTTGCTGCCCAGGTAAAGGCTATCCTGGAGGTGGTCTAGGTGGCGCAGCATAAGGCAGACGATATGAGCAGGCCTGGGCTTCCGGACTCCGAGTCTTCTTTCGAGCCTGCCATAGTTGGATTCTTATGTAACTGGTGTTCATATGCAGGTGCGGATCTTGCAGGTACGTCCAGATTATCGTACCCTACGAACCTTCGCGTTATCAGAGTCATGTGTTCCGGACGGGTTGATCCCGGACTCATGTTGGAGCCATTCCAAAGAGGGGCAGACGGCGTTATGGTGTTAGGATGTCACCCTGCTGACTGTCATTATTTGAGCGGTAATTACCAGGCGGAGCAGCGGGTTCTCTGTGTTCAAGCGGTCATGGATCACCTGGGAATTGACAAAGGGAGGCTATACTTGGACTGGGTATCCGCGGCTGAAGGCGCAAGGTTCGCTGAGCTCGTTGCGGAGTTTGTCGCGCGAGTGAAAAGGCTTGGCCCTACAGGATGCATAGAGTCGCGGGAAGGATTGCCCAGGCGGGAATTTATCCGCCGCGTGCAAGTAGCAAAGCGAGTGGTAGAAGGAGAGAATTTCAGGTGGCTTGTGGGACGAAGAAAAGCCTTGCTCGAAGAGGAGAATGTCTATAAGGAACACCTGTCCGGCCAGAGGTTCCATGATCTTCTGCGGACCATAGTCGCTGAAGAATGCCTTAGAGCCGCTATAGAGCTCCTTGCTGAGGAAGGTCCAATATCTGTTAAAGACATGGCGGAAACATTGGGGTTCTCTGCCCGGGAGGTTTTGGAACACACTGCTTACCTTAAGAAATACGGATTTCTTGAACTCTATGATGTTGACGGCCGCAGTCCGCGATATGTTTCTGCAAGATACAGACGTTTGAAGAGTGATACAGACAATGATGGCATGGGTTAAGGGTCGGTAGGAGCCTGAGTCAGAGGCCAAAAGGCAAGACAAACAGTGTCAAGAGGGGCGCGGGATATGGTGTCAGACGGAAAATGCGCTGATGAAAAGGTGGTTGGGGCTGTTCTTGTCATAGGCGGCGGCATTGGAGGCATGCAGGCAGCTTTGGACCTGGCTGACTCCGGGTTTTTCGTGTACATGGCAGAGAAAAAACCCGCTATAGGCGGGGTCATGGCGCAGCTTGACAAGACATTCCCGACGAATGATTGTTCCATGTGTATAATGGCGCCGAAACTTGTGGAATGCGGACGCCACTTAAACATTGAAGTTATCACCGGTTGTGAAGTCGCAAGCGTGGAAGGTGCTATAGGGGATTTTACCGTGAGATTGGTGAGGCGTCCACGGTATGTGGATGAGGAAAAATGCACAGGGTGCGGGGTTTGCGCGTTGCACTGCCCGGTAGGGGCTGCCAGGGATGAGTTTAATTCCAGGCTGGTTGCGAGACCCTCCGTTTATATTGAATATCCCCAGGCTGTGCCTCTTGCTTACACTATAGACAGAGAGACCTGTATAGGATGCGGGTTATGTGAGACTCTGTGCTTGGCGCAGGCTATAAGATACCATGACAGGGCTTGGGAGAGGGAGATTAAGGTCGGAGCGATTATTGTCGCTACAGGTTTTGAAGCGTATGACCCGTCCGAGCGTAAAGAGTACGGATACGGACGATTCCCCAATGTTGTGACGAGTATGGAGTTTGAGAGGATCTTAAGCGCGTCCGGGCCTTATGAAGGGAGGGTGCTTCGTCCTTCTGACGGGGACATCCCCGGGAAGATAGCATTCATACAGTGTGTCGGGTCGCGGGATCGGGCCGGAGGCAACAGGTACTGCTCATCTGTGTGTTGTATGTACGCGACGAAGGAAGCTGTCATTGCGAAAGAACATACCCCCGGTGTTGAGGCTACTGTGTTTCTCATGGATATGCGCTCGTACGGCAAGGGTTTTGAAGGCTATATTGAGAGGGCAAAAAGGGAGTACGGTGTCAGGTTTGTGCGCACAAGAGTGGGCGAGGTTGTGGAGGCGCCTGATACAGGAAATCTCATTCTGTCGTACGAGACTGAAGAAGGCGATATTGTAAAGGAGGAGTTCGATCTTGTAGTCCTTTCTGTAGGACTAAGGCCCCCTAACGATGCGGCACGCCTTTCGGAATCCCTTGGGATCAGGCTTGATGCGCACGGCTTTGCAGAGACACGGCCTTTTGATCCTCTTGCCGCGACGAGGCCTGGAATATTTGTCTCCGGTGCAATAGAGGGGCCTAAGGATATTCCTGAGACTGTCACACAGGCAAGTGGGGCTGCTTCTGCAGCAGGCGCGATTCTGAAATCCGGCCGCGGTAAACTGACGCAGGCGAAAACCTATCCAAAAGAAATGGATGTCAGAGGGATAGCCCCTAGAATTGGGGTATTCGTATGTCATTGCGGTATCAATATCGGCGGGGTCGTGGATGTGCCGAGTGTGGCGGAGTATGCGAAAACCCTGCCGAATGTGGTGTACGCGGAAGAGAACCTCTATACGTGCTCCCAAGACACTCAAAGACGGATTCAAGAGAAAATCAAAGAGCACTCGCTTACTCGTGTAGTTGTGGCGTCATGCACTCCGAGGACCCACGAGCCTCTTTTTCAGGAGACGTGCAGGGAGGCCGGACTGAACGCCTACTTGTTCCAGATGGCGAATATCCGTGACCAGTGTTCTTGGGTGCATATGCGAACCCCTGTTGAGGCTACAGAGAAAGCGAAGGGCTTAGTCAGGGCTGCTTGCGCCAAAGCCTCATTGCTTGAGCCTCTTTTGCGGGTTCCCATTCCGGTAAAGCAGTCCGCTCTTGTGATAGGCGGTGGGCTTGCAGGGATGATTGCAGCTCTTGACATAGCCTGTCAGGGGTTTCACGTTGATCTGGTGGAGACCGCACCTTGTCTTGGCGGTCATTTGAGGAAGCTTCATTTTACCTTGTGCGGCGAAGATATCCAGGCTTACTTAAATGATTTAGCGCATCGGGTCATGTCCCATCCTGGCATAAATACTCATCTCGCTTCTGAGGTTAGGGATATCACGGGATATATAGGAAACTTTAAATCGCGCATAGTAGGTGGCAAAAAAACCAACGGCGAAGTCGGGCAGGGAGTGGAACTCCTGATCGAGCATGGGGTTGTGGTAGTTGCAACAGGGGCCAAAGAGCATATGCCAAGTGATGGACGCTTTCTTTATCGCCTGAATCCTTACGTGGTTACGCAGTCAGAATTCGAAGAAACCCTTGCGTCGGGAGCTTTCATAAGCAAGCAGGGTCACGATGGGCCGATAGTAATGATCCAATGTGTCGGGTCAAGAGATGAGGAGCGGGGCTATTGCAGTAGAGTGTGCTGCAGCGAAGCTGTGAAAAACGCGATTCGTGTAAAGAGGATGGATCCTACCAGGGATGTGTTTATCCTCTATAGGGATATGCGCACTTATGGGACCAGGGAAGTCTATTTTGAGGAATCGCGTGACTTAGGGGTGATATTTGTCAGATATCCGGATGAAGAGATGCCACAAGTGTATTTGGAAACCGGTGGATCTGACTTCCGTCCGGTGGTGGAGGTAACAGACACCCTTCTTGGTGAGAAACTCTGTATCCCGGCGGACTTGGTAGTCCTCGGCACAGGGATAGTCCCTGATGAACGGAACAAGGCAATTGCGCAGATGCTCAAGGTTCCCTTGGATGAAAACGGATTCTTTCTTGAGGCGCATATGAAATTGAGGCCTGTGGATTTCGCCACAGAAGGCGTATTTGTGGCAGGGCTCGCTCATTCACCGAAGACAATCGATGAGACAATTGCCCAGGCGCACGCAGCTGCAGGCAGAGCTTGCGCAGTTCTTGCTCAAGGTGTCATTATGGCTGACGGGATTAAGTCAGAAGTCATGAAGGCAAGATGCAGCGGGTGCGGCTTGTGCGTTGAGGTGTGTCAGTATAACGCCATAGAGCTGGATGATAAAGAGAAGGTGGCAGCCATCAACACCGCGCTATGCAAAGGATGTGGCCTGTGCGCATCTACATGCAGGTGTGGCGCGATTACGCTTAAGGGATTTACGGAAGAGGAGATTCTTGCGGAGGTGGACGCGCTGCTATGCTAGATCAAGATACGTATACTGAAGCTCTCGAAACCATAAGTTCGCTCCAGTCTGATGTTGAAGCCTACGGCACATCGCCCGGCGAGACCGGGGCCTCTTTGTCCGTTGAGGACAGAGTAGTGTCGCCTGTTGATGAGGTTGAGAATTGGGAGCCTACAATCATTGCGTTCCTCTGCAACTGGTGTTCATATGCAGGCGCGGATCTTGCCGGCACAGGTCGTATCCAATACCCCCCGAATGTCCGGGTCATTCGTGTGCCGTGTTCAGGCAGGGTGGATCCGTTGATGATTTTAAGATGCCTTCAGCGCGGGGCGGACGGGGTTTTGGTGTCAGGGTGCCATCCAGGCGATTGCCACTATATTGCCGGGAACTATCTGGCCAGGCGGAAGTTTATCCTTCTTGACAAGCTGCTTGATTTTTTTGGTATTGAAAAGGGAAGGGTTCACTTCTCATGGGTGTCCGCTGCAGAAGGTGAGAAGTTTGCAGACGTTGTGAAACAGGTGACAGAGACCGTGAAAGCCTTGGGTAAGCCTACTAAGCTTGTTCGGTGATATTCATGTCCCGTAGTGGTGTCGGTTCGGCAACACGTTAGTTAGTGCTGGAGCATATGAAAAACCGTTGTGAAGACGGACTGGTGGGGATGAACCAGGATGAATAAGACAGTCGGCAGTGTCATGGATGAAGGCGCACGAGGCGCCATAGAAACAAGCATCAGGAATATCGCAGCCAAGCTCCTTGAATCAGGCGAAATTGATGTTTTCATCGGGTACGAAGAAGGGACGCTTCCGCTAAGAACGACTCCTGCGTTTATTTCTCATCCTGAAGATGCCGCGAGGTTGGTATGGGGGCCTACGTGCGAAAATAATCTTACTGTCTATTTACCGGAGTTCCAGGGGACAGTGGGTGTTGTTGTAAAAAGCTGTGATGTACGCGCTCTCGTCAACTTGATTCTTGAGAATCAGATATGCCGGGACAAGGTAAAGATAATCGGCATCCCGTGTTCCGGGATTATTGCGAGAGACAGGGTAAGGAAAGCCCTGGGACATGACAGGATCATAAGAAATGCAAAAGTGACTGAGCGCAGCCTTGTGCTGAAAGGCGATGGTTTCGAAGTTGAGATGGAGATTCGGGATGTGCTTGCGCCGTCGTGTGAGGTGTGCAGCTATCCGGTGCCGCTTGTATATGATGTGTTAGTAGGCGATGAATCCATGGCAAGGAGCGCGAAGGACCCTGAAGCGGGTTATCTTGAGGTGGAGAAATTTGCTAAACTCCCGCCTGATGCGCGGTTTTCTTATTTTGCTCATGAAATTGAAGGATGTATCCAGTGTTATGCATGCAGGCAGGTATGTCCATTGTGTTATTGCAACGAGTGCTTTGCAGACAGACAGAGCCCTAAATGGATTAGCAGGTGGAGAGGGCTTTCTGACAAGATGTTATTTCATCTTGGGCGCGCTCTGCATACTGCCGGCAGGTGCGTAGATTGCGGAGCATGTCGCCGGGCATGCCCTGTAGGGATCGACCTTCGCTTGCTTACGAAAAACATGGAGAAGGTCGCAAAAGAGTCGTTCGAGTATGAGTCCGGGCTGGACATAGGTGGATTGCCTCTCCTTGCTACTTACAGACGAGATGATCCAGATGGTTTTATTCTGTAGAGTCGGATCGCGCGTTGGGTCGAGTCGCCTGTAGAGTCAGATTGCTCAGTGTGTATTGTGCGTATTTGAGGTGAGTTAGGCGTGGGCGAGGAGGATTTCAAGCGATTGTTCAAGATAGCCAAGACTGACTTGGATGTTTTTATCGATGTGCTAACTAGGTCATCATACGAGGTTTTAGCTCCGATTGAAGAAGGAGAGACGACGAAGTTCGGTGTAGTTGGCGGGGAGAAGATCAAAATCCCTCATCTTACCACAAGACCGTTGAAAGAGTTGTTTTTCCCTCAGAACGAGTCGCTTCTTTCGTTTGATTGCCTTGGAACGCCGGATGCGAGTATCGATACGTCCGGGCTATTGGCATCTGACGGTATTTCTCCGCGTGTAGCCTTAGGTGTCAGGCCTTGTGATGCACGGGCTCTTGTCCTCTTGGATTATGTCTTTGCTTCAAAGGACTATAGGGATCCATACTACACAACCCGCAGAGAGCAGACTGTGATTATCACGTTTGCGTGTCCTTTGCCTGGTATCGCATGCTTCTGTACATCTATCGGAGGCGGGCCTTATGACGAGACCGGATCTGACGTAATTTTCATGGAGCTTGCTGATTCATACCTTGTGAAAACAGTCTCCGAGAAAGGGAAGAGGTTGTTCCTGAAGGTCCTTCCGCTGCTTGAAGGGGATTCAAAGGAGCACAAACGGGTTCATGAAGCTGATGACGCGGATATTCAGGCAGCCAGGGAAGTCAAGGCTGCAAGCGAGCAATCGGTGAACGCGAGTGTCCCTATAGAAGCTGCTGTCGACGCGTTAGGAAAGGCTGAGGCGTTCAGCGACCTCGCCTGGGAAGAAGTCCATAAGAAATGCCTGGGGTGTGCAGTTTGTACCTATCTCTGTCCTACATGCCACTGCTTTGACATAGGAGATGAGGTGACAGGCGTCTCAGGCGAACGCATCCGTAACTGGGATTCATGTATGTTTCCTCTCTTCACGCTGCATGCGTCAGGACACAATCCGCGTCCTTCAAGAAAGGAACGATTCAGGCAGAGGATAATGCATAAATTCAACTACTTTATGGAGAACAACGACTGTATGGCGTGTGTAGGCTGCGGTCGCTGTGTTTGGAACTGTCCTGTGAATCTTGATATTCGTCAGGTGTTGGCGACGCTTGCAAGGCGGGAGCTTGTATAGATGCGGTAAGGGGGGCGGAACATGGTTCAGGAGACTCTGCGGGACATAAAGAATCCATATGTCCCGGAACTTGCCAAGATCACAGGTGTTACACAAGAGACTGAAGCAAACGATGTGAAGACTTTCCGTGTGGAGTTCTGTGACCTGTCAGCATGGGAAGGTTTTCGCTATGCCCCGGGCCAGTTTGCCGAGGTTTCCCTGTTTGGTGTCGGTGAGGCGCCTATATCTATCACTTCTTCCCCCACCCAAGAGGGTTACCTGGAGTTCAGCGTGAAAAAAGTCGGCAGGGTTACCACCGCGCTCCACTATGCTGATGAGGGGACAGTAATCGGCATCAGAGGCCCTTACGGGAATACGTTTCCCATAGATGAAATGCGGGGAAAGAATGTCCTCTTCATCGGAGGCGGAATAGGCCTCGCGCCGCTTCGCTCACTCATTACATACGTGCTGTCTTCAGAGTATAGAGAGGAATTTGGCGACGTAAGGATCATCTACGGCGCGCGGAGCTCAGGCGACCTGGTGTTCAAGTATGAACTTCCGCTCTGGGGAGGCAGGGACGACGTGGATCTCGTGGTCACAATTGACCGTCCTGAGGACGGGTGGGACGGACGAACAGGTTTTGTGCCTGCTGTTCTAAAAGAGGTCGCGCCGCATCCTGAAAACACAATTGCTGTTACGTGTGGTCCTCCTGTAATGATTAAGTATGTTCTGCCGGTCTTGACTGACCTGGGTTTTCCGCCGGACAGAATTGTAACCACACTTGAAATGCGCATGAAATGCGGTATAGGCATGTGTGGGAGATGCAATATCGGCAGTAAGTACGTGTGCCGTGACGGCCCGGTGTTCACGTTGAGGCAGCTTCAGGAGATGCCCGAGGAATACTGAGGCAGTCCCAGCCATGTATGAGCTTTGGCAGGCACTTTGCACATACCCATAAGCTTTCACCTTTAAGACGACATGGGAAAAGCGCTTCTTGGTTCTCTCCTGCACCGCGTTCCGCTGTCCTAGCTATTCTCCCAGAAGAGCTAAAGCAAGTTCCTTCTGTAGAAGAACCTTGCCATCCTTCACAACTCGCATGCTGTCACCGGACACTTCGTCAATGATCATGGTCTTGCCTTCAACCTCGCCGAACTCATACTTTATATCGATGAGTTCTAAGCTATGCGCAGCCAAGTGGTTCTTGATAAGGGTTGTCGCTTGGCGAGCAGTGTTCTTCATATACTCTACTGTTTCCCGGGATACAATATTCAGCGCGACCAGAGCATCTTCAGTGATAAGAGGGTCCCCTCGTTCGTCGTCTTTTAATGTGAATTCCACAAGAGACGGTAAAGGCGCTCCTTCCACGGCGTATTTTCCGTAGCGATGAACGAAGCTTCCCCATGCCTTCTCTCTGCAGATAACCTCCAGGTTGAAAGAGCGTGCATGTTTCACTAAGATGGTGTTCTCTGCCGGCCCGACGCTGAGAAAGTGAGTAGGTATACCTGCCTTCTGTAAGAGGTCAAAGAAGTACACTGTCAGGCGAAGAGAGGCGTTTCCCTTTCCGGCAACTTCTCCGATAACTTCATTTGCTCCTGAATCGATCCGCCCTTCCGCTCCGGTTACGGCATCCTTGAAATAAAGCAGGACATTGCCGTCATCCTGCAAAAATACGTCCTTCGTCTTGCCTCTGTATAGCTTCTGTAGCTTTAGCTCATTGCCGCGTATCTTCTGCAACATCATTCCTCCTGATTCCACAGCGTAATATCTACGTGATATCTACGGTAAGCATAAAATAGCCTTCACATGGCAATGTCTACGAGTTGGTGCTTCACTTATTATGCACTCACGTTCATTATAGCTGCAGTCAGGCGTCATGTCATTGTTTTCAAAAGGTAAAAGCGTAAAACAGCCCGTACCTTCAGTAGGTGAGGGCAATCGTGTATGCTAAGGTGTTATCGAGGGGCTTTGCAGGTCTCCGGTATGAACACCGGCCGTAATTGGTGTTGACATCCGGCAATGATGTGATCGAAAATCGACCATCTCCTTCTTAGAGCGACAGCGGGAGTACGGCTTGTCCCATCTTCAATAGCGCAATTCTAGGTGGGGGTGGTTTTTGACCGGAGAAAGTCTGAAATGTTATAATACAGACGGATAATACTTCGGAATGTTCACCGTTTGGAGCAGGGCGTTCGTCAGACAGGGAAGACCTCGGAATTGTTGACTTGTGCCAAGGGACATTGCGTGGTTTCGTTGGGCGTTTTCCCCTGACGAAGTCGTGCTCTTTTTTTGGAGGGGTTAGATGTCATGTAGTAAAAGATTACAGCCAGAATATACAAAGGAGCTTCTTCATCTTGCAGGGCCGCTAATTCTATCTAATCTGGCCTATACTTTACTGGGAGCTTTAGATACTATCTTCATGGGCAGGGTCGGGACAATTGAGCTTGGCGCGGTCGGCGTTGCAAGCACGCTTTTTGTTGCTGTATCAGCGATTTTTCGTGGTACAGTCGGAGGCGCCTTAGTCATGGTTTCCCAAGCTTATGGAGCAGGCGACAGGAAACGGATAAGAAGATCTCTGCAACAATACATTATACTGTCTTTTCTTCTTGCTCCTCTTTGCTTAACCTTGCCAAAGCTATTTGAACTGTATTTCAGGCTTTCCAAAGCCCAACCACAAGTAAAGGATCTTGCGTTGATTTACATGACGATAAGATCCTATGAGATCCCATTCAGCCTACTGTCAAAAACCTGCGGTAGCTTCCTTCTCGGTATCGGTAACTCTACATTTCCCATGTTTGTCAGCTGGCTGACGGTTGGGGTTAATGCCTTCGCCAACTATGTCCTCATCTTCGGCCGATTTGGGTTTCCAAGGCTTGGCATAGCAGGAGCTGCCTGGGGGACGGTCATATCCCAGGGCGTGCAGCTGGCTCTATATATAGTATTCGTTCTCTGGCAGTATAACAAAGAATACCGCCTTCTTAAGGGGTTTTCATTGCCTGGATGGAAGGAGCTAAAGGACAGCTTCATCTTGGGATTTCCTATGGGTCTTGCAAACTCCATTGATCTTTGCGCCTTCGGAGTCTTTCTTACGCTCATTTCGCGTATAGGCGCGATTGAACTTGCCGCAAGCCAAATAGTAAGTCAGCTGAACGACCTCACCTTCATGCCGGCTTTCGCGCTCGGCGCGTCCACCAATTCCCTGGTGGGGAGGTCATTGGGACAGAATGACATAGAGAAGGCTGAGACATTCGGGCGTGCCGGCCTAATGGTGGGAGTAGCAGTGGTAGGCCTTATAGGGATTTGCTTCTGCTTTTTCCCGTCAGTTTTTATTGCTCCTTTTACCGCGGATCATCAAGTGACTATGCTTGCGAGCAAATTGCTGAAGATAGTTGCTCTTTATCAGCTTTTAGATGTCGTCTATGTCGTTTTCCGCGGCGCGCTGAACGGGGCGGGCCAGACCAAGTATACCGGTTTGATGACCCTGGCATGCGCTTCCTGTCTCTTCATTCCTGTATCCTATATCGGCGCGTTTGTCCTGGGATTCGGAATATGGGGGGCTTGGAGCGGACCATTGGCACACGTGACATGCTTGGTGTTTAGTCTGGGTGCGAGGTTTTATGGGGGTAGCTGGAAAAAAGGATGGGTGGCATCGGGTAATACCAAAGGAAGGATTGAAGGTAAGCTGGAATTTGTGCCGAAGTAACTATTTCAGCTAATTTACTTGTCACTCAGACGTTTATGCTAAGAACTACACCGCGTGACTGTTTGAATTCTTATAGGTTGTCATGTTTTGGGATGATAGTGCATAAACATGGATGTGACACTCTTTTTGGAGTACAAGCGGAGAGGAGGGACGGTCAGGAGTGGAGAGGATTAGGTTCAGGCAATCTGCTGTCATAGCGGTAATCGTCCTTTTGGCGCTGGGTCTTGCAGGAATGTCAGCAGCAGCTTCGGATGCAAGCAATATATCTTTGCAAGCCGGCACCAAGCTACCTGGCGAACTGGTTAGGGTCAAGTATGATGATATCTTTCTCAGAGGTTTTATTCTGGATGATACGATGATGGTGCCTATTCGCCCTGTGGCAGAGGCATTTAAGGCTACTGTCCACTGGGATCCGGAAGGCCGAACAATTGTAAACGGCTACATCGTGGATGTCATGATCAGGTGGGATCAGGCATGGATGCCGGCTAAAGATCTCGTGCCTATTCTGGGGTGCTGGTATACTTGGGATCAAGCTACTCGGACTGTAACGATTAGCAATGGTTTTCGGAATGTTTACGTCCAAGCGCCTTTGGGTATTCCATACCCAACAGGCAAAAGCAACGCAGCTTCGGAGGCGCCGACCGGCGCCTCTAAAGTTGCTTCAGGGACTAATCTTCCTGTGGTCCCGGAAGGGGAAGCAGCCCTCAGGATCCCAGGGGAGAGGCGGGAATCTAAAGGAAAAGTCGCGTTGACGTTTGATGACGGCCCGGATCCTGTGATCACCGGGAAGATCGTGGATACACTGGCCGAATACCGGGTGAAAGCCACCTTTTTTTTTGTGGGATGTCGGGCGGTAACCTATGCTGATGTAGCAAAGAAAGTGGCAAGAGCAGGTCACGACATCGGAAACCACAGTTACTCCCATAAAGATCTAAAAGAGCTTGACGTTGAAGAGGCCAGACAAGAGATTCGAAAGGCGCAGAATGCGATAAAATCAGCGACCGGTGTTACTCCGAAATGGTTCCGTCCCCCGTATGGAAGTTACAACGCTGATACCCGGACAATCGCTGAAGAAGAAGGCGTATCTGTTGTCTTGTGGAATCTTTCGCCTGATGATTGGAAGAGCCCCGGTGAAGCTGTGATTAGGCAACGTGTGACATCCGGCGTGAAGGACGGTTCCATCGTGCTGCTTCATGTCAAAGAGCAGACGCTAAAGTCGCTTCCCCGCCTTATTGAGGAGCTTACTGAGATAGGGTATGAGCTGGTGGGACTCTCGGACATTATGTAATTCGGAAGTCATGCAACTTCGAAGTGAAACAGAGGCCTCAGGTTGCGGACGCTCTGGATTGAGGACCGTAATAAGTTAAGCCTGGTCATAGGCGGCCGACAAGATCATTGGCAATTTGGGTTATGGATATCAGAATCACACGGAGGGCGGACATGCTTTCGATTCAGGGGACAGTTGAGAGAATCACTTATAGAAACGAAGATAATCTCTATACCGTAGCGCGGGTCAACTGTGAAGGACGCGGTCCGGCCGGACCGGGACGCCAAATCATCACAGTGGTTGGTGCGTTTCCTTTTATAACGGTTGGGGAGACCCTTCTTATGAAAGGTGAATGGACAAGTCACCCCGAGTATGGCAGGCAGTTTAAAGTCGAAAGCTATGAGTCAGTAGTCCCTGCTACAGTAAAGGGTATAGAGAAGTATCTCGGGTCCGGCCTTATCAAGGGAATCGGACCTGTGACTGCCAAGAGACTTGTTCGGCGCTTCGGCTCAAAAACCCTTGATGTAATCGAACATGAGCCTGAAAGACTCACTGAGGTTGAGGGGATTGGCCCGAAGAAGGCTTGCACGATAACGAAAGCATTCGAGGAGCAGAAAGAAATCAGGCGGGTTATGGTTTTTTTGGCTGACCACGGCGTGACTCCGGGGCTTGCCATCAAGATATTCCGTCATTACGGTGATGCTTCAATTCAAGCGGTCCGCGAGAACCCATATCGTCTTGCAGATGACATTCATGGAGTGGGGTTTAAGACAGCCGACAAAATAGCTGCTGAACTCGGTATAGAGCCTGTGTCCATGGAGAGGGTCACCGCAGGAATTGTGTATGTCCTGAATGAACTCGCAGCCGACGGCCACGTCTACTATCCTGAGGAATCTCTTTTGAAAGAGGCAGCCGATATCCTCGAGGTGGATGAGGCATTGGTTAAGGAGGCTATACCGGTCCTGGAGGAGCGCGGCGCAATTATTAGGGACATGATCCAAGGTGAGACTGCTGTTTACTTGGCATACCTCTATCGGGCTGAGATCAGTGTGGCGCAAGGGTTCAAGACGCTTGCTGCGTCGAAGCCGCGCATGGTTTCAGGGAATACCCGGCGCCTTATGGGGGAGATGGAGCGAAGGGACGGCATACGTCTCAACAGAGAGCAAATGGAAGCTGTGGAGAAGGCTGCAGGAAGTTCAGTTTTGGTCCTTACAGGAGGACCCGGTACAGGAAAAACGACCGGTGTCAGGACTATGCTCAGGGTGTTTGAGGCTGAAGGACTCCGTGTATCTCTTGCTGCGCCCACCGGACGGGCAGCGAAAAGGCTGGCTGAGACGACAGGACGTGAGGCAAAGACCATCCACCGGCTCCTAGGCGTGACCTTCACTCAAGGGTACATGGCGTTTGAACGTAACGAGAGTTCCCCTATTGACGCTGACGTAATCATTTTAGATGAGACTTCCATGATAGATGTGCTCTTAATGAGTCATTTCCTTGCTGCAGTGCGTCCCGGGACAAGGCTTGTCCTTGTAGGCGATGTGGATCAACTGCCGTCAGTAGGCCCGGGATCGCTTCTTAAAGATGTGATTGCGTCAGGTGTCGTAGAAGTAGTGCGTCTGACTGAGATATTCAGGCAAGCGCAGCTTAGTATGATTGTAACTAATGCGCATAAGGTGAACAGGGGAGAGATGCCCGTCTTTAACAGGAACCTTATAGAAGGGGCGGACGCGGACTTTTTCTTTATTCGGGAAGAGGATCCTGAGAAAGTTACCGAGCTCGTCAGGGATCTTGTAGCGAGACGTCTACCAGGTTATATAAAGTGTGACCCGATAGACGATATTCAGGTCATGGCGCCCATGCGTCGTACGGTAACAGGTGTCGATAACCTTAACTTGCTTCTCCAGGATGCGTTGAATCCGGGAGGTCGTGGCAAGCGCGAGATTCGCATGGGCGCATTCATTTTGCGTGAAGGCGATAAGGTTATGCAGATAAGAAATAACTACGATAAGATGGTGTTCAACGGGGATATTGGTCGTGTGGTGCGAGTGGATCCCGAGGAGCAGGAGGTCGTGGTTGCGTTTGATGAATCTGACGGACTGAGACGCGTCACATATGAGCAGCATGAACTTGATGAGCTTGTGCTCTCCTATGCGATTTCCGTCCATAAGAGTCAAGGAAGCGAGTATCCTGTGGTAGTGATGCCCATCACCACCCAACACTATGTAATGCTCCAGAGAAATCTCCTATACACTGCTATCACCAGAGCCAAGCGCATGGTGGTCCTTGTGGGTACGCCTAAGGCCTTGGCTATCGCTGTCAAGAACGATACCCAGGATAAACGTTACTCCGGGCTTAGTGAAAGGCTTGCTTATACACTAGATATGTCCTCTTAATCCTTCTTTCCCTTCATTTCTATATTTCTGTCTCTTGCTTTCGACAATCTTGGTATCTCATGAATAAATTAGATCCGAAATTGATATACATAGCTATGTAGTCAGCGTGTCTCTTGCCAAGCTGTCTACATACACAGATGGGTGTCTATGAGCGTGCACACCTTATTCGTTTTACTATCTACTGCTATGTGCAAGTTTTGGAGAAGAGATATTCCCGATGTGTCTACGAGCTTCGACACACCGGTGTTCGCGACTTTTGGCCCCGTTTTTTTGCGCTCAATAACTGCCAGCTCTCGTCGGTTTGGATGAAGCGTAGTTGTCAAAGACTGAATGGCATGATAATTGCGATAATATAGTGAAGATCGTCTATGATTTATTGGGCTTCACAAGCTTGTGTCACCCGATTTTTAAGGGATCCGTCGCCTCATCGCCTGCGGATTGGAGCCATTCGGGGCAGCAGGGTTTTTCTGCTGTGGCATTGGTGAGGGAGGAGTTCATTGGACGGCATTCGTTACGGGTGGCAGCGCAAACTTGCAAAGGGGGTGGGAACGCTCTCGCTGTTGGTGGGGCTGCAGTCACGGAGACTGCTGCAAGTATCAGTCCCTATGATTCAATGATAGGAGGCAAAAATAAATGAAACGTATAACCGTGTTTCTAACAGCTCTCGTGATGATCGCGTGTTTGGGTTCGGTGGCATATGCTGCGTCAGAGAGGATTAACATGAAAATTACCGTTGATCCCTACATCGCCGTTAATCCCACCTATGAGAATTGGGATGTAGACTTTGGTCACCTCAATCCTGGCGCGGCGCCGCCTAATCCGGCTGAGATTAGCGCAAGCACTGGATGGGTGGAAGTCGCTTATGCAAACATCCCGTTCAAGGTGACGTTATCTGGAAGCAACGGGGCAGGGGATATAGGGCCGATATTCGCTCGTCAAGAAAAAGATGCAAATGGGAATCCAATCCCAATGGGTTGGGGTGCAACAAGGTGGGACCGCCTATCTACCCATCTTAGCTTTACGTATCGGACTAACTACGAACTAGAGCGTAGAATGTTGCCTTTGCCTCCACATTATGAGTGGGAGCCGGGCGCAGATGCCAGTGAAAAAACCATAGCTTATGATTCATTAGGCATATTTCCCGGTCTTTGGTCTCCCTTGACTTGGCATAGTTTGTCTTATGGCAGCGCAACGCTCAACCTTCCACATAACGGTGATATCTTGATGCAGATCTCAACGGAAACAGCGCAAAAAGGAAAGACAAGGCTTCCACATACTACACCTGACTGGCCCAACTCGCCTAACCCATATAAACTCAATGACTGGTTCGATTCAGCTGATGCAGGCGAGTATACGTGTTACGTAATTGCGACCTACACTTCACTCTAGTCCTTCTGCTTTCCCTAGACGGTGACTGGAGGAGAGGGTTGAAGAACCGAGTTTAGCGGGTAGCGCATCGAGGCTAGGGGCTATGGGGGTCGGGCGTTGCAGGACCCCTAGCCCCGCCAGCCTTTTCCCAGTTAAACAAAGTGGCGCGCGACTTATGTGGAATACTGTGACAACCATCGTGCCGTGAGCACGATGCGCTTGGAGAGGATGAAGGTGAAAACCAGACGTGTTCTATGTTATCTATTGATTTCAGTGGTTTCCCTACTCCTAGCATGCCAGGTAGGCCAGGCGCAGTACGCACCTGCGGGAATGTTCGGCCTTTCACCTACCATGTACAATATTGAACTCCGTGACGGAACCGGTCGGCTTCTCGAGTTTTGTCTCTCGAATAGCACTGCCAAGCCGATGACATTCTCGATTTATGTTACAGGCTTGACTCTTGATAGGGGAGGAGGCAGGGACTTCCCTGACCTTGATTCAGCGGGAGAGTTTTCCATAGCAAAATGGATACGATTACTTGATGTAAAGTCTGAGAACGTAGTGTACTCCCATGATATGCTGAAATTTTCAGCTGAAGTCTCAGTGCCAAAGGGCACAAAGCCTGGCGACTACTACGGAGTCATCATGATTGAACCTACTGAGTTTGATTCGGTCAGAGCCTTTGGGCCCGAAATTAAGATCAAGTCACGCATTGGGGCTGTCTTGAAGGTTACAGTTCCAGGCCCAATAAGCGCATTGAATCTACGATGTTCGGTGTCAGAGATGGTAGTTGACTTGCCTGACGAAGAAAGGCTGGGCCTTTTCAGGCGTATTGCGGAAAGCGCCTCTGAGGTGGTGTCTGATGAGAACATCGACGATGTGGCTAAAGTGATGACTCTATTCGATTCGGTTTTTGACGAGACGGTATACAAGTCGTGGGAGCTGGATAAGCAGACTGCCTTCATGACCCAACTCAAGGATTTTCTAAACGAACGCATCCTTGAAGAGGAAGAGATAAAGATACGGGCTACCCTCGCGACTCAGGCACGAACAACTATAATAGCAAAGGGCGAAGTATCCGTTTATCAAAAGGTCGATACAGGAAAAGGAAGATATCTCCGCCAGCTTCGTGACAAGTTCATTCTAGTTCCTGCAGGCGAGGAAGTGCGGGGAGAAGGCACTGTCTTTCCCGGAGGCATGCGGGACTTTGATGGTGTTGTTGAGAGGCCCCTTCCACCAGGGGAGTACATTGCAGAAACGCTTTTTCGTTTCAGAGGCGAAGGAGAGGAGCAGACGAGGCTGGTCTCAGGCAGCACCGAATTTGTGGTCTCTGAAGCAGTTGCAGCAAGGCAAAAGGATCTGCTTGTGCTCGATGTCAACCCTGAACTCCTTGAGTATTCCATGGTTCCAGGAGAATCTCACATTGAAGCCCTGGAGATTGAAAACATGGATCCTGTAAGAGAGCTCGAAGTTGAGATATTCGCATCAGATCCGAGTTGGATTGAAATTCCTACCCCCACCGTGACCATTGGTCCCGGCCGCTCCAAGAAAGTCAGGATCGTCGTGAAGATTCCAAGAGATGCCAAGGAAGTGGAGAGAATTGGAAAGATCGGAATTGCCGCGACCCAAGGCAAGCCTGTGTACGTAGATATCAGGGTGAAAGACAAGCGACCTGTAAAGGTCGGCAAATAGCAGTCAAAAAGACCCGGCAGCCGGGTGATGTCCATAGCAAGTCATCCCGTGCCGAACAATATGTGAGGGAGAGACGACGCATGTGCATAGCGAAACAACGCTATCTGAGTCTGATGTTGACCTTAGTGATGGTAGTGTTTATGGTCCCTGGAATCGCATCGGCGGAAGAGAAGCTCTTGTCTGTTGATTTCTTTAATAACGATATCAATAGCGCAGCAGCTGACCTTGCCTACCAAGCAAACGTCACAATCCTGGTTGATGACTATGTTCAGGGGATTATTACACTGGCGCTGACGGACGTGACAGTTGATCAGGTGCTCGAAGTGATGTGTCTAAAGGGAGATTGCGGTTACAAGAAGGTCTCGAAGGATTTGTACGTGATCGGGCCTATAGATCCGACAAGTCCCACTTTCCAGAAACACGCAGTTACAGAAGTAGTCAGCTTAGTATACGAAGACGCTGAAAAGGTGATGATGCTGCTAAAACATCGCCAACCCTATCTTTCCGGTAGTGGTAAGACAATTGTGGTGAGAGCATGGCCAAGCCAGGTAGGCGCGATTATAGAAGAAATTCGCGCCCTTGACCTGCCTAATCGTCAAGTTAGCGTAAAGGTCGTTGTGACGGAAATTGCAGACGAGATAATGAAGGAATTCGGTTCCGACTTATTCAGTTACACATTCAATGCAGGACAGGTGAAGAACCCGGCGTGGATCACAAAACTCGGGTTTGAAGCAGGGGTAATCTCTGCAGAGACTGATGTGTACGGTGCAATCTTAGCTACGTTGAAGATGCTGGAAGGTAAAGGCAAGGCTAAGATTCAGGGAGATCCTCAGGTGGTGGTCATGGACGGAGAATCAGCTAATCTGTTTCTCGGGGAAAATAGAATAATCCTGATTCCGGGAGACAGTGGGTACGTGGGGAGGCTTGAGCAGTTTGACACCGGGTTGAAGCTGGCTGTGACTCCTCGCATTTATGGAGACGACATTATTTTGGAGCTTAACCCTACTATAAGCTACGTCGTGAACAACAACAAGGATTCGATATTGCTAAGAAAAAGCGACGTGGCGAGCGTGGTTAAGGTCGCGCAAGGAGAGAGTCTGGTTCTTGCGACGATGACTATTACTGAAGAGTCCAAGTCGAACTCGGGGGTTCCGCTTCTTGGCCAGATACCCCTCATCCGGTGGTTATTCAGCAAGGACACTTCTTTGAATTCCCATAGGCAGCTAGTGGTGTTCGTTGTTCCCGAAGCCGTATAAATGGAGCTGATAAGTAATGCAGGCAAGAAAATCCCTTTTCTTAGTGGCGATACTGGGAAGCTTCATCACGTTGCTGGCTTCGCCGGTTCTCGCCTACAGCGAGGTGCCGGGAGAGACACTTTTCCAGCGCGATATGACGCCAATCCCGGTAGGGTTTGAGCTGGTCTTCGTTGCGACTGGGTCGAGTATCGGGTCTGGCGTGAGTCTCGCCGGTGAACTCGGACAAGACGAAGATGACGCCACGCAGATCGTGTTAGATGAGGATTTTGTCGCCGGTTTGGATATGGGCTCTCTGGAGATGTCGGTTTCTTCAATGCAGGAGGGTTCTTGCGAAGGTCTTGATTGCAGTGGCTGGCTAGTGACAACGCTGGGGGCGCCTGCCAGAATCCATTTCTCTCAACAGACGCTAAAACTGACTTCCGCTATAGGCATTCTCGAGTCGTTCCTGACTGTAGAGCTGACTCCGTTGGAGATTGAACCTGACAGCACTGCAGTTTTGACTAAGTTACGGATCGAGGCGAGAAATCCGGACGGATTAGTTGCGGAAGCGGAGTCTGTCGTGCGTCTTGAACCCCATTTCTCGCGCCCGGTAGGATTAGTCACTATAGGGAGCCCATCCCGCCGTTCCGCCACCGGATCCCGAAGGCAAGAGGAATCAGGACAAACTATGGCCCTATACATCCGTGCGATCACACAAATCTCTTCGGTGCCGGGGCCCTTTGAAGGAGCAGGTTCAGTAGCCGGCCTGGACAGAGTGGTCTGGCAGGATGAGGATATCTGGGAACGTGAACCTGTGAAGGTTGAAATACAGATGGGCATTCCCCTGGAAGGGACCGGTTGGGATCATGGTCTCGCCTGGCGTGCTAGATTGTGCCTTAACCCAGCGCCAATGTGGAACATTGCCGGGGAGTTCATTCGAGACTTTGATGAAGGGTTAATTCGGGCTGAAGTCGAACGGCAAGTGAGACAAGGATTGATAGCCATTGCCGGTCTGGAGAAGTCCCTTCGTCTGGATAGCCGGGTAATGGTCTATCTTGGTGTTCGAGACACTGTTCGTTTGCTGAATGATCTTAGTCTCTTTGCAGGCTATATCCCAGGGTCTCTTCCTCTGGGGGGAGGAGAAGCAGGACCGGCCATGTTGGAGGCAGGCGCAATTTTCGATGTCGAATCGAACGCCCTGGAGATTGGAGTCCAGAAGCGTTATGGCGTCCGGTCACAATGGCATGTGGACTTTACATTCCGGTCCGGACTCGGCTTTGGTACTACACTGGGGCTTACCAAAGACGCAGTGTCGGATGCAGGTATTCTCTGGCTGGGCTTCAAGGGGGCATTCTAGCGGAGATATCGGCACCGGCGCAGAGAGAAATATCAACCATCAGAAACAGGGTGCAGACTCCGGCCAGCCTGCATCCTGTTTTTTCTGTGCCGGTGCCTTACTAACCGGTTGATCAGCTCTAAGTCGGATCCGTTTTATATGATGTGGATTTATCGAGCAGCCTACCGAGCTCGTTGAACTTTTGAGTCTGTAGGTCATCTCGTTACCGGCCTTCGGACAGTTGTTCGGTATTGTCATTTCTGAAAACCCCGTGTTTCTTGAGTTTCTTATAAAGCCCGGATCTGGAGATATTGAGAAGCCTTGCAGCCTCGGATCGGTTGTTTCCGGCGGCTTTTAGGGCTGCTATTAATAGGTCTCTCTCGTATTCGGCCAGAGAGTCATCGAGGTCTTTGTCAAATTCAGCACCTGGTTTGGTTGTAATTTCTATCGCGTATTCCCAGATATGGGACGGAATATGTTCAAGCCTGAGCTGGTCTCCGTCAGTGAGATTCAACGCGCTTTCCAGGGCATTTTCCAGTTCGCGGAGGTTCCCCGGCCACGGATATTTGATGAACGCTTCCATAACTACAGGATGGACATGGGTGACAGATGTGCCGCATATTTCGTTCAAACATTTAAGGAAGCAATCAACAAATTCAGGAATGTCTTCGCGTCTATCCCTTAGTGGCGGTATGTTTATGGAAATGACTTTCAATCGGTAGTAAAGGTCTTCGCGGAACTTGCCGGACTCCATTAGCTTAGTCAGATCCTTGTTGGTGGCAGCTATCACTCTGACATCTACCGGGGTTTCAGTTGTATCTCCCAGTCGTTCGACTATGCGCTCTTGGAGCACTCTGAGCACCTTGGCTTGAAGGGTCAGCGACATGTCGCCGATTTCATCAAGAAAGACCGTGCCTCCTTCTGCAAGCTCAAACTTCCCAGGCTTGCCTTTTTTGGATGCGCCGGTAAACGCCCCGTCAACATATCCAAAGAACTCTGACTCAATCAAGGTTTCAGGGATCGCTGCGCAATTTACGGTAACAAACGGCCTTTCGCGTCTCAGGCTTGCTTCATGTATAGCCTTGGCAAACAGGGATTTCCCTACACCGGTTTCACCGGTTATGAGAACTGTGGAATCGCTTCGCGCAGCCCGCCTTGCCAGCTCCCGCGCTACGACAATGTTAGGGCTTGACCCGATGATCCTTGCAAAGGGATCACTGTTTCCATTGTCTTTCTGTCTTCCCTGCTTTGATACTATCATTGTCTTACACCCTTTCTCAAAGAGGGACCGGCTTGTTTCAGGATCTTAGTTGCACATGCATTCGGTGAGATGACGGATAATGACTCCCTTTATCCAGTCATTAGTCATTTACTGAAATCATGGCGACATATCGGTTGAAAAGTCGAATTCCTTGCTAGATGGGAAATACCCGTTAGACGGACGTAAGCCAACTATAAGAGCGTACATCCATCACAATCGGGTATTTCAGGAAAACCTACAGAAGTTTCATATATTAGGGCGTTTCCCGGGCTGACCTGTGCATGTCCTAACTGCCCTTATTCCACGCAATCTTTCCTTCGTTCCTTGCGTCCATGGGTTATAAGTTACTGTCGCCAATGGGACTTTACTTTCATCAAGATCTATCTCCATGGAGACCGTATCCTTAATACGACTCTTACTCTATTAGGATCCTTCATTACCTTAGACAAAGAATTCTCCATATAAGAGAGAAATCCTTCCGGAATACGTCAGAATTTTGCGACGCATTGTTTCCCAGCCTTGCTTAGACATCTGCCCCTTCTCTTCCCAGAGCTATTTGGGTTTGTAGAGACTGAGCCGGAGGTGCACAAACTACGGGGCTCCACTATGGGATTCCATTAATTGACATAAATTAAGGAGCATGCTATACTATCATAAATGGATAATAAAGGAATGTGGCTGTTCAAAATAAGAGCCGGTGTTGAGACATCATTCTAATGTGACGTATCGGAGAGAAACATTTGCTTTGTGTGACAACGATAACGTGCTGTCCCAGGGGGGCTTATGAGAGCAAGGAAATGCACTTTAACTGCCTTAATATGGGGGGCTTTGTTGCTTAATTGTTTTCTGTTTGGCTATGCGTTACCTGTACTCGGACAGTCCATTGATAACGCAACTTCACTTGAGAGAAAGACAAAAGACGCCCAGTTGACAGTACGGGCAACTGCAGTTGCCGAGAATATCCTTGTGGAAGACGATAAGTTTCAAGTCCCGCCGGGTAAAACGGTTGCTTGGGAGGTTGAGCTGTCTGTCTACAATATGAGGGCATCGACAGGTTGGAGGTATTGGCATGCAGCCCTTGAGTTTGGACCTGGACTCAAAGTTGAAGCTGTGGACAGTCCTGGGGCCATTGATCCTGTCCCTCGAGGAGGATCTCCCATTGAACCTGCGCTGACGATTAGGCGTGATGAGAATACTCAAAAGACCAAAGTCATCTGGAGTTGGCATAGTCTGGAGAACAACACCTCTTCGGATTTTCCTAAACGCTCCAAAGCGAGAGTTGTATTGAAAGTGTATATGTCAGAATCAGGCTTCAAACAAGGAAGCCATATTTTCTGTGATAACGCTGAGATAACATATATGACAGGGGCTAAGAGTCCCAAGGAGGCAGTCTATAAGCTGGCGCCTATTGCTCTTAACGTAACGTCCTTGTAGGCGACCTTCGTCATATTCACGGAACGGGTCTACTAGCTTGATGTAGGGATATGCTACAATAAGACACCGGCAATGAAACGTTGTTCTTCGAAATACGGGATAAATGGGTCATAGAGAGAATGGAGTGACAGAAAGAGGCTGATCGACGAATGAATAGCGAGATCTTGTTTGAAGTCAAGGGTGAAGTCATCGCTATATGAGACTCCCAAGGGATATAAGAAAAAAACCGGCGAGGAAGCCT